>Ga0126326_1000077_pt1 | contig 56871 bp, 43 predicted proteins | sample InaspJWI67metaG_FD_94485 | JGI IMG/M metagenome (GOLD analysis project Ga0126326, IMG submission 94485) | Marine gutless worms symbiont microbial communities from Oahu, Hawaii - Inanidrilus sp. 1 OAHU.JWI-67 metaG | ecosystem: Host-associated > Annelida > Digestive system > Unclassified | place... | reverse complement strand
CTGGTGAAATCTTCCGGTTTATCTTATAATACTAATATCTTATCGAGGGGATAGCAGCAGGATAATATGATTTGGCGGGATTTTGACAAAAATTTGCTTCAATAGATTTTTAATTGATATTCAAGAACATCAACCGCTATATTCTCGCCGGCTGAAGTAAAGATTTGCAGTCTTAATTCAATAGAGATAGGCAGCCGGGTCATTCAACCCAGTTGAATGTCTTCTCGACAGCCTTTTTCCATTCAGCGTAGTTTTTATCACTGATTTCCGGCGCCATAGTTGGATGCCAGGTTTTATCCTCGGCCCAATTCCGGCGCAGTCCTTCTATTCCCTCCCAGAAGCCGACCGCCAGACCGGCGGCATAGGCGGCACCAAGCGCTGTGGTTTCGGCCACCTTGGGGCGCACGACCGGAACGTTGAGAATGTCGGACTGAAACTGCATCAGCAGTTCGTTGCCCACCATGCCCCCGTCCACCTTGAGTTTGCTGAGCGCCACGCCGGAATCCTTGTTCATGGCCTCCACGATGTCACGGGTTTGATAGGCACTGGCTTCCAGCACCGCCCGGGCGATATGGCCTTTGTTTACGTAGCGGGTCAGCCCGGCAATCACCCCGCGTGCATCCGAACGCCAGTAGGGTGCAAACAGGCCTGAGAAGGCCGGGACGAAATACGCACCGCCGTTATCGTCGACTGTCTTGGCCAGGTCTTCGATTTCCGGTGCACTGGAGATGAGTCCCAGGTTGTCCCGCAGCCACTGCACCAGAGCGCCGGTAATGGCGATGGAACCTTCCAGGCAGTATACCGGGCGTTGGCTGTCGATCTGGTAACCGAGTGTGGTGAGCAGCCCCTGGCGCGATGGCACCGGTGTAGTGCCGGTGTTTAAAAGCAGAAAGCAGCCCGTCCCATACGTATTTTTGGCTTCCCCCATACTGAAACAAGTTTGGCCCACCAGGGCAGCCTGCTGGTCACCGAGGGCTCCACAGACCGGTATCTGCGCCTTGAATGGACCGTCCTGCAAGGTAAGCCCCCAGGTGGCGGTGTCGCTGGAAGGTACGATCCGGGGAAGCATTTGCGGCGGTATCCCCAACACCTGCAGAATCTGTTCGTCCCATTGCAGAGTATCCAAATCCATGAGAAGCGTGCGGCTGGCATTGGTGACATCGGTAACGTGGGCACCGCCGTCAGGTCCGCCGGTGAGCCACCAGATGATCCAGGTTTCCATGGTTCCGAACAGGGCCTGGCCTTTATCAGCCGCGGAACGGGCCTGGGGGACGTTGTCCAAAATCCATTTGATTTTCGGACCCGAGAAATAAGTTGCGATGGGCAGGCCGGTTTTATCCCGAAAGCGGTTTTGTCCCTGCTCCCGGGTCAATTCTTTGCAGATCTGGTCGGTGCGGGTGCACTGCCAGACAATGGCGTTCATGAACGGCTGCCCAGTATTGCGGTCCCAGACCACCGTGGTTTCACGCTGGTTGGTGATGCCGATTGCGGCCAAATCCGTGCCGTTAAGATTGGCCCTGGCAAGGGCGCCGCGGATGACTTCCCGGGTGTTGTCCCAGATTTCAAAGGGATTATGTTCCACCCAGCCCGGCTTGGGAAATATCTGCTCATGTTCTTTTTGATCAAGGGCTACGATGCTGCCGCTGTGGTCAAAAATGATGAAACGGTTGCTGGTTGTGCCCTGATCGAGGGCGCCGACGTAATTGGCCATTTTTATTTCTCCATAGGTATCAAGGGGCTAAAGTATCAACTTTAGCCCCTTGAAGGTTTAACTGCGAAACCATTGCACCATGTAAGCTCGGTTATTTAACGCGACCCTCACGCCAGGCCTGAATGAGCTCGTCGTAATTGACCGTCTCACCCTGCGGTTTTTCATTAACCTTGGCCTTGGGCGCGCCGGGCCGATTCAGCCAGATAGACTCGTTCGTCTCTTTGTTCAGCTTGGGACCGGCTACTTTATGGACCTTTGCACGTTCGAGACGCGCCATTACTTTGTCCATCTCCATGGCGAGATTGTCCATAGCGGTGTCCACGGTTACCTCACCGGAAACCGCCTCACCGACATTCTGCCACCATAGCTGCGCCAGTTTGGGATAGTCGGGCACGTTGGTGCCAGATGGCGTCCAGGCAACTCGTGCCGGGCTACGATAGAACTCCACCAGCCCACCCAGTTTGGGGGCCCGCTCGGTGAAAGACTCGTGTCGGATATCGCTGTCCCGGATGGGCGTCAGGCCCACATGGGTCTTCCTCAGGGACGTGGTTTTGGCCACGCAGAACTGGGCGAAGAGCCAGGCGGCTTTTCGTCTTTCAAGCGGTGTGCTGTACATAAAGGTCCAGGAGCCGCAATCCTGATACCCCAGCTTCATGCCCTCTTCCCAATAAGGACCATGGGGGGAGGGGGCCATGCGCCACTTGGGTGTGCCGTCCGCATTGACAGTAGGACCCGGTTCAACCATGGTTGCGGTAAATGCGGTATACCAGAAAATCTGCTGTGCCACGTTACCTTTGGCAAGGAACGGCAGATAGGTATAGAAATCCATTCCTAAGGTACCTGGAGGCGCGTATTTTCTGAGCCAGGTCATATACTTGCGGAGCGCGTACTTGGCTGCCGGGCCGTTCGCACAACCACCTCGACTGATACTGGCACCCACAGGGCGTGATTGTTCATCGACACTGATACCCCATTCATCACATGGGATTCCATTGGGGATCCCTTTGTCACCGGCGCCGGCCATGGACAGCCAGGCATCATGGAAACGCCAGCCCAGATCCGGAGCCTTTTTGCCGTAATCGTTATGCCCGAAAACAGCCTTGCCATCGATTTCCCGAACATGCTCGGTAAAGAATTCTGCGATGTCCTCATAAGCCGACCAGTTGACCGGTACACCCAGCTCATAGCCGTAGAGTTCCTTAAATTGCTTTTTGAAATCCGGACGATTAAACCAGTCATACCGGAACCAGTAAAGATTTGCGAATTGCTGGTCCGGGAGTTGATACAGCTTGCCATCCGGTGCGGTTGTAAATGATTTTCCCATAAAGTCATCCACATCCAGGGTTGGCAGGGTCACGTCCTTGCCTTCACCTGCCATGAAGTCGGACAAGGGAACCACATAGCCATAACGCCAATGCGTGCCAATGAGATCAGAGTCGTTAATCCAGCCGTCATAGAGATTCTTTCCCGAAGCCCACTGGGACTGCAGCTTTTCAATGACATCCCCTTCCTGGATCAGGTCAAAGGAAACCTTGATGCCGGTAATCTCCTCAAACGCCTTGGCCAACACTTTTGCCTCATACTCGTGGGTTGGAATGGTCTCGGAAACGACCCTGATATTCATCCCTCTAAAAGGTTTGGCCGCATTGATGAAAAATTCCATCTCTTTCATCTGTTCTTCTTTAGTCAAGGTCGACGGTTGAAATTCCTCCTCGACCCACCTCCTGGCAGCTTCCATATTCGCGCTTACATTTCCTGCGAAAAACGCGAACAATACAGCGAGTACGCTCACCAGAAGCATCTTTTTTCTAGATACAATTCCTTTCATAGGTACACCTCCAAACGTCGGCCTTCATTTTGGTTTAAGGTCTATATTGCCGGCGAGAAGGCCGTTAACGCCGCACTACATAGGACCTTACTTGACTTGACTTTCCTGCAAATTAACAGATTCCGGGTTGTAAATTGCTCATTTAAAACCGAAGAGTAGAGCCACCGTTTCAGAGACACGAAAATCTTAAATATTCAATACTTGTCCCCCTTGTGGAGGATTCAATCAACAATTTTTAATCCCTATCACCCCCAACGTATAACAATGATGATCCAACAGACGGAAATAGGAAGCGCGATCCATAAGGTCAAATCAGTAAATGCCATCCAGGCAAGATGGATATAGGCGCTCCCGAGTAAGCCAAGAAAGAACCGCGTCCCGCGGGTAGTCGGGATCATTAAGAAACCCTTACGGACAGCGGTCGGTGATATGAGTTCCCAGACAAGCATACCAATGATCATTGAGAAAATGGTGATAAAGAAAATGGCCGTCGGGAAGGTCCAATACATCCATTCGAGACCCATAGTTAGCTCCATATTGAATATTTAAAATTGAATATTGAATATTCTTCACACGCGGCCCAGGGCAAAGCCCTTGGCCAGGTAGTTTCGTACAAACCAGATCACCAGAGCTCCAGGGACGATCGTAAGCACACCGGCCGCGGCCAGCAGACCCCAGTCAAGCCCGGTGGCACTTATGGTACGCGTCATATGGGCAGTTATTGGTTTCGCCTCGGTAATTGTCAGTGTCCTGGCAAAAAGCAGTTCGACCCAGCTGAACATGAAACAGAAGAAGGCCGTCACACCAACCCCGGCCCTGATCAGCGGTATAAAGATGGTGAAAAAAAACCGCGGAAAACTGTACCCGTCAATAAAGGCGGTTTCATCGATTTCTTTAGGGATGCCGGACATAAAGCCTTCCAGGATCCAGATTGCCAGGGGCACATTAAATAGGCAATGGGCCAGCGCCACCGCGATATGCGTATCAATCAGGTTCATGGTCCCATAGAGTTGGAGATAGGGCAGGAGGAAGACCGCCGGCGGGGCCATGCGGTTAGTCAGGAACCAGAAAAACATCTGCCCGTCACCGAGAAATCTGTAACGCGAAAAGGCATAGGCCGCGGGCAGGGCAAATGCCAATGAAATAACAGTATTATAGCTGACATAGCGTATAGCGTGTATGTAGGCAAGGTACCAGGTATGATCCGTGAAGATATTGATATAGTTATGAAAGGTTATATCTGCCGGATAGAGAGCGAAATTGCCTAAAATATCCGCATTGGTCCTCAATGACATGTTCAGCATCCAGTATATGGGAAGAAAAAGAAATCCGAAATAGATACAGAGTGCGATGGTTCTTTTTTGGATTTTCATACCTTCTCTCCTCTTCCGACGTTCAGCAGTGCCTGGTAGAATATAAAGCTAAAGAGCAGGACAATAACAAAATAGATAAGCGAAAAGGCCGCGGCCGGTCCAAGGTCGAATTGCATGGTGGCGAGTTTTACCAGATAGATGGAAAGAAATGTGGTCGTATTGCCGGGACCACCTCCGGTCAGGGTGAAGATTTCCGAATAGATCAAGAAGCTATCCATCCAGCGCAGCAAAACAGCTATGGTGAGCACACCACGCATCTTAGGTAGTTGAATGTAGAAAAATGTGGACCACGACGACGCGCCGTCGATCCTGGCCGCCTGATAGTAGGCTTCGGGGATTGCCCGCAATCCGGCATAACATAAAAGGGCCACGAGTGGGGTCCAGTGCCAGACTTCCATTACCAATACGGTGATCCATGCATACAGAGGCCTTGCCGTATGGTCAAAAGTATCTGGAAGTAAATTCAGGCTGTTGATTCCCACGCCAAAAAGACCGATATCCGGCCGCGTAAAGATAATCCAGATGGTTCCTATAACGTTCCATGGGATTACAAGCGGCATCGCCAGTGCAACGAGACAGGCGGAGACGCCCCATCCGCGTTTGGGCATGGCCAGCGCAATCATTATTCCCAGGGGTATCTCGATCAGCAAAACGAGCCCGGAAAACAGGAACTGGCGCCACAGAGCGTCGTGCAGGCGATAGTTGCCCAACATCTCCTCGAACCATTCGACACCGACGTAGACAGCCTCTCCCGGTCCAAAGATATCCTGAATCGAATAATTGACCACCGTCATCAGTGGGATGATAGCGCTAAAGGCAACGATGACAAAAGCCGGTAAAACTAAAAACCAGGCTTTATTGTTCTGCCACTTTTCCATATTGATACTCCTGATGCAATTGGTGGAAAACCAACTGGGCCTTGAGCGTTTTTGCTCAAATAGGCTACTTGCTTACCAACCGTCCATCCGCAAATAATTTCGTCCATTGGGGAGGAAATCGAAGCCATGCCATACTTTCCGGTGGGTTTTGGTCTTCGGCCAGTCTGGCACGCAAGGTATGGGCGGCAAGGCTTACGGTAACAATCTTAAAACTGCCCTGGTCTTCAACCATTTTGACGCTTGCCGGTAAACCGCCGTTGACAGCGTGAGTGTGCACCTCCAGGTACATTGGACGGATGCCAAGTTCCAGCTCGCCTTGAGTTTTGTTCCCCAGATCTGCAGTTTCTTCATCCAATTCGATGCTGGCCCCATCAATCCGGGCAGTGTTGCCTTCCAGGGTACATGACAAAAAATTCATCCCCGGGCTGCCGATAAAATAGCCGACAAATTTATGCTTGGGGTTTTCAAAAAGCTCCTGGGGCGTGCCGATTTGGACGAGTTCTCCTTCGTACATGACCATGACCTGGTCGGCAAACGTCAGAGCCTCCACCTGATCATGGGTCACGTAAATCAGCGTTAATTTCAGCTGTTCATGGATTTCCTTGAGTTTGCGCCTGAGATGCCACTTCAGATGGGGATCGATCACTGTCAGCGGTTCGTCGAAGAGAATGGCCGCCACATCGCTTCTGACCAATCCCCTGCCCAACGATATTTTTTGCTTGGCATCAGCCGCCAATCCGGCGGCTCTCTTGTTGAGAAAAGGTGTCAGGTCGAGAATTTCGGCAACTTCCAGAACCCGTTTTTTAACTTCGCTTTCTTCAACTTTACGATTACGCAAAGGAAAAGCCAAATTATTGAAAACCGACATCGTGTCGTAAAGCACGGGGAATTGAAATACCTGGGCAATGTTGCGCTTTTCCGGTGGCAAATCTGTGACATCCTTACCGTCAAATAACACCCGCCCTTTGCTGGGTGTCAGCAGACCTGAAATAACATTGAGCAAAGTGGTTTTACCGCACCCGGAAGGTCCGAGTAAAGCATAGGCACCGCCGTCGTCCCATTCGTTATGAATGCGTTTGAGGGCATAGTCGGATTCATCTTTTGGATTCTTTAAATAGCTGTGGGCGATCTCGTTTAATTCGATGCGGGCCATAACAGGATCCTATTTTAAGAGCTATTCAAGAGTATTACGGTCGGGTGATGACACCAAAACACCCGCTTCGTCGAAGACAAAAAAACTGCTCGGATTGACATAAATCGAGATTTCCTTGCCCATCCGATGCGGATGCACACCATCTTCCTGCACCACCAACCGGGTATTATCATAGTTGACATGAATAAATGTTTCCGACCCATTGATTTCCGCCAATTCCACTTTCGTACGGATATTCGTGTCTGCGGCGCCGGTTGGTGTCAGAGACAAATGGTTGGAGCGGACACCGAATATGTAAATTGCAGCAGGTAAAGCTTCCAGATGGTTGCTCAACGGAAACTCGATATCATCACCCAGGCGGGCTTTTTGCCCTTGTACGGTGCCGGAAAGATAGTTAATGGGGGGGTCACTGAATACTTCCGCCACTTTGGTGGTCGCAGGATTGTGATACACGTCGGGTGTGGGACCGGTTTGTATAATCCGACCTTCGTCCATAACCACAACATTTCCCCCCAGCATTAGCGCTTCGGTCGGTTCCGTGGTGCTGTATACGACAATCGCCTCACGCTGTTCGAAGATATCCTGAAGCTCGATTCGCAACTCTTCGCGCAGTTTATAATCCAGATTGACCAGGGGTTCATCCAGCAGGAGCAACTGGGCCTCTTTTATCAGGGCACGAGCGATAGCAATGCGCTGCTGCTGCCCGCCGCTTAGCTCGGACGGCAGCCGATCAAGCATATCTTCAAGATGCAGCATTTCTGCCGTTTCGCGAACCCGCCGGTCAATTTCTGCTTTGGGCACACCGCTGACTTTAAGGGGCGAGGCGATGTTTTTATAAACGGTCAGAGACGGGTAATTGATGAACTGCTGGTAGACCATGGCCACACTGCGCTTGCGCACCGATACACCGGTGACATCCCGGCCGTCGATTAGAATCCTGCCATCAGAAGGCCGATCGATGCCGGCCATGATCCGCATGAGCGAGGTTTTGCCGGCCAGGGTACGGCCGAGAAGCACATTACGAGATCCGGACTCGAACGCTAAGTTGATGTCTTTGAGATGCATCTCCCGGCCGACAAATTTGTCAATATTGTTCAATGAAATGCCCATCAGACATCACCTTTTCCTCGTCACCGGACAATAAAAGGGGTGGCGGTTTGAAATGTGAAATACGTAAAGAGGTTAAAAAAGCATTGGTAATTTGAAGGCAGCTTTTGGCTTATTACACAAGTTTATCTTAAAAGAATAAATTCATCTGTTTGTCAAGTGACAATTGGTCTTTAGATTTCTCGATGCTTAAAAAGTTGCGGGTTGCGGGTTGATATTAACAGACACCCCGCAAAGTGCAACTTAATGTCGTTAACTTTACATCAACTTTTGGTGGGAGTGGCTTCCAGCCACGAAGAAAGTCTCTTTAAAGTCTTAATCGCGGCTGGAAGCCGCTCCCACAGAGATACCACCAAGCTTTAAGTTAATGACATTGACTCGCAACTCGCAACCCGCAACCCGTCTAGTCCCCCATCCGCTCGGCTAAATAGGTGTAGAGATCCTTGACTCGAATATCCATATTTTCACCGCTCTGGGCACAGGTCAGATGCATCTGGCATTTGGGGCAAACGGTGATGAGTTCTTTGGCACCGGTTTGCTCAGCTTCCAGCAGCCGTTCGGTTTGAATGGTCTTTGAACAGCGCGAGCATTCCATCCAGGCCGTGGTCCCGCAGCACAGGGAATTTTCTCTGCTGCGCTCCATTTCGATCAGTTCGGTTCCCGGAACAAGGTTTAACAGTTGCCGGGGGGGATCATAAATGCCGGCCCAGCGCCCCAACCGGCAAGGGTCCTGGTAGGTGACCGCCTGACCGGCGGACGGCTGCAGCTCGAGCCCGGCCCGAGGCAGCTCACGGGCCAGGAATTCGGTCAGATGGACCGCCTCGAAGGGCAGCTCCCCAAAAATCTTGGGATAATAATTTTTAAACGTCACATAACCCTCGGGGCAGCTGAAAAAAACGGTTTTGGCACCGGTGGCTTTTATCGTTTCGATGTTCCACAGGGCAAGCTCACGGAAGGTTTCCTCATCGCCGCTCCAGAAGGCGTCGTGTCCACAGCAGCGCTCATCGTTGCTGATTACAGGCTCTATTCCGATTCGGTTCAGCAGCCGGAGCACGTTTCGAGCACTGTTCAGCGGTGACAGATTCAGATAGCGAAATGTCACATCATAATAGGGCAAACATCCGACAAAGTAGAAATACTCCCCTGACTGCTTGAAACGACCCGTTTCTTCGGCCCATCCAATACGGCTCTGATGGAGGGCATGGGTTTGGAGACGGGAGATGAGCTGATGAATGCCATGATGACTTTCAATCGGCAGATTGCCTATCTTGCGGGCTTGCCGGCGATGATGCCGATTTAACTCCGGGAAATCGATGATGGCCGGACAGCGCGTGTTGCAATGGGCGCAGCCCAAACATGCCCAAATTTCGCGACTTTGAAGCAAATCCTCATCCAGCTTCATAGTCGCCTGTTTAATAATCTGTTTGGGTGCAAAACGCGGATTTTCACGGCTCACCGGACAGGTCCCGGTACAGATGCTGCATTCCATGCAGTATTCAACCTGCTCATCGGTCAGCAGCTGCACCATTTTTTCAGACGCTGCATCGGCCGGCACCAGTGGATTTGCCTGCTCCGGTTTGCGTGGATCCGCAAGCGGATTTTCTCCAAGCTCCTTGAGAACTTGAACGAAGCTGTGGATCTCTTTTGCGAAGTCGGCACCTTCGGAGGCAGAAATCCATTTTAATCGCAAACGCCGCTGATCGAGCCCCAAAAGTTGGAGGATGTCCCGGGTATCTTCCACCATCTTCTGGCATTGAACATTACCCTCCAGGTAATGGCAATCGCCGATATGTCACCCGGACACCAGGACGCCGTCCGCACCCTGGTAAAATGCGTTGAGCAGAAAGCCCGCATGGATGCGTCCTGTACACATTAATCGAATCAGGCGTACGTTGGTTGGATACTGCAGGCGCGAAACACCTGCCAGATCGGCACCGGCATAAGCGCACCAGTGGCATACAAAAGCGATTATTTCAGGTTGCTCAGAAGAGTTTGAGAATTCCAAAGCTGATTCCATTCCGTTATTTGCTGAACGATTTTATCATTGAATTTACCTGATCGTCTTGAAAATGGGCCAATGATGCTGCACCGGTGGGGCAGGCCGCATTGCATGCCCCGCAGCCCGTGCACATGCTTTCTGTAACAACCGCCGATTTTCCGTATTGTGCCTCTTGCCTTACCTTAACGGCTTCGAACAGACAGGCGCGTTCACATTCGCCGCAGGCGCGGCAAAGGTCGGAGTCGACGTGGGTGATCATGCCATCCGCCACGATCTGCTTTTGTGAAAGCACCGTCATCGCCCTGGCGGCGGCTCCGCGTGCCTGGGCGATGGATTCTGCTGCAAACTTAGGGCCCTGTGCCAGACCGCAGAGATAGAAGCCGGCCTTCCCAAAATCAAGTGGTCTGAGTTTGGGATGGGCCTCCATGAAAAAACCATCTTCATCCAGTGGAAGCCGCAGAATTTCGGCCAGCTGTTGGCTCCCGCTTCGAGGGCGAATGGCCGTGCTTAACACCAGCAGATCCGACTGCAGCCGAACCGATCGCTGCAGGTGCTGATCAAAAACGGAGATGCCAAGCACATCGCCTTCGGATGTCACTTCCGGTTTTTGATCTCTTTTAAATCGGAAAAAACGCACACCATGCCGGCGTGCTTGCCGGTAATAAGATTCCCGCAAACCAAAGGTGCGGATATCCCGATACAGGACCGATATCTCGGCATCCGGATTCAGTGATTTGAGCTTGATGCTGTTTTTTACCGCTGCGGTGCAGCATACCCGACTGCAGTAAAGCGATTCGGGTTCCCGTGACCCAACGCATTGGATCATCACCACCCTCTGATATTGTTTGGCCTGCTCGGGTTTTAAAGCCAACATGGATTCAAATTCTTTGTGACTGATCACACGCGGGTGCTTACCATATAAATACTCATTGGATTCGTATTCCCGGCCGCCGGTGGCAACAATCGTAACACCATGTTCGATTTCTTCGGACCGATCCTGAAGCCTGACGACCGATTTGAAATGACCGCAAGCCCCGGTTGGACCAGCCAACTCTGCCTGGGTGTGCACGCTGATAAGCGGCTCGTTTTCGACTTTACGAATGAGCGCCTGCACATACCTGGCCGGATTGGCCCCATCTTCCGTGTAGTAAAGGGTGCGGGCGTTGCCCCCCAGTTCTGCCTCACGCTCTACTATAATCGCCTTGTATCCCTGCCGCGCAACCGTCAGTGCGGCTGTGAGTCCTGCCACCCCGCCACCGATCACTAAAGCGCTTTGAACCACGTCGAACATGGTATCGCGCAGCGGTTTCAAAAGCCGGGCACGGGATATCGACATGCGTACCAGATCCCGGGCTTTATCTGTAGCTGCTTCCGGTTCGGCCCGGTGGACCCAGGAATCGTGTTCACGAATATTTGCAAGTTCAAAAAGATACGGATTGAGTTGTGACTGGCGCAGGGTCTGCCGGAAAAGCGGCTCATGGGTTCGCGGCGAGCAGGAAGCCACCACGACCCGGTTGAGGTCGTGATCTGCGATGGCTTTCACTATTTCTTCCTGCTGATCGGTGGAACAGGCAAACATCGTGTGGGTTGCATAAACCACATCCGGCAGTGAACCTGCATATTCGGCCACCGCCTCGACGTCGACCACGCCGGCGATGTTGATGCCGCAGTGGCAGATAAATACGCCGATCCGCGGCAGTTCCTGCGACACATCTTTCTCGGCCGGCGCCTCGGCCGCAGCAATTAAAGAGCCGCGCACCTCTGTCAGCAGCGACATGGCGCGCGCCGCCGCGCTGCTGCCCTGCTGGACCGAATCGGGAATATCTTTGGGACCCTGAGCTGCGCCGCAAAGGTAGATACCCTTTATAGAGGAGTCGACGATATCCAGCGGATCGGAAGAACAAAAGCCGTGAGGATCAAGCTGAAGACCTGCAATGGCGGCCAATTTTTTTGTGGCTGGATTGGAACAAAGACCGATCGCCAGTACGATCATATCAAAGGTCTCTTCCGCAGGCTGCTGCCCGCAGGCGGCATAAGCGATCTGCAGCGTATCGTCTTCGGGATTGGGGACGATCCGGGAAATCATCGATCGAACATAGCGGACATCGTTTTGGGTTTGGGATCTTTCGTAAAATCGGTCAAATCCCTTGCCATGTGCTCGGATGTCGATATGGAAAATAGTGGTTTCAATCTGCGGGTCATGCTCCTTGGTGATCATGGCCTGCTTGGCGGCAACCATACAGCACACCGAAGAACAATAATCTTGATCGATGTGGCTGTCGCGGGAGCCCACACATTGAATCCAGGCAATGCGCTGCGGTCTTTGCCCGTCGGAAATACGCCGGATGTGGCCTTCATAGGGACCGGCGGCAGACAGGATTCTTTCGTATTGCAGACTGGTAACCACATTCGGCCAGCGACCATAGCCATATTCGCCCTTCAGGGATGCATCAAAGGGTTCAAATCCCCCGGCCACAATCACGGCGCCGGCCTTCAGTTGAATGATCTCATCTTGCTGTTCATAAACGACAGCCCGGCTATCACAAAATTTCTCACAGATACGGCATTTGCCCTTGGTAAAATAGAGGCATTTTTTCTTGTCAATGGTGTATACCAGCGGAACTGCCTGGGGGTAGGGAATGTATGCGGCCTTGCGCTTGTTCAATCCTAAATTGAACGGATCCGATATTTTCACCGGACACTTTTCAGCACAAATGCCGCATCCCACGCATTTTTCAAGGTCAATCGCCCGGGCTTTCTTTTTAAGCGTCAGGTTAAAGTGTCCCGCAGTACCCTCCAGATCCAGGACCTCCGTATAGGCTAAAATTTCAATATCAGGGTGGTTGGACAACTCGACCAGTTTGGGGCCCATCATACACGCTGAGCAATCATTGGTGGGAAACGTCTTGTCCAGCTGGGCCATCACACCCCCGATGCTCGGTTTCTCCTCCACCAAGTGCACATTGAACCCGCAGCCGGCAAGATCCAGGGCCGCCTGGATTCCCGCAATCCCGCCGCCAATCACAGCAACGGAGCCGATCATATCGGAAACTTTATTCAACAAATTCTCCTTGTGAATTCATTATATTTTTACTCCTGCCGGTTTGACGCCTTTAACTGCTGAGTTTCATCACCGGGGTTCCAATCCCAGCTCCTTTAGAAGTGGCAGGGGATCCGTCATGTGGCGTGATAAGGATTTTCTTATGCCTTTTAGCTCCAGTGCCAGGCCGATCAATTCGGAAAAATAGTAAACCGGCAAGACTGAGGATTTACCCTGATTGCTGCCAGTCCGGGCTCGAAACATATCCAGGTTGGCCTGACACATTTGACAGGAAACCACAACTGCCTGGGCACCGACCCGCCGTGCCATATCGAAAAGTTTGCCCACCAGTCTGGATACGATATCCGGACGTGAAAGCACCTGGGTGGCACCGCAGCAGTCGGTTTTATAGGGCCAATCGATGGCCTTGCCGCCCAGATTGGCGATGATGCGATCCATTGCTTGCGGATCCTCGAAATCAGAAGCTTCGGTGATTTCCGGCGGCCGGTTGGCCATGCATCCGTAGTAACAAACCACCTTTAAGCCCTCCAGGCGTTTTTGGATGCGGCTTGCCGTTTCGCTCAGCAATTGCTGGGTGGCAAAAAAGTTGGCCAGATCCGTGATCTTCGGAATGGATGCCGGCATTTTGATTTGATAGCGATTTTGCTGATCGCTCTGCAACACGTTGGATGCCTTTTTCAAACGGTTGAAACACATCGGGCAAGGTACCAGCATATCGGAATGGGGCATCCGGGCGGCTAATTCAAGGTTGCGGCCGGCAAGTTCGATACTCGCCCGGTGATCGATGCTGTGCGCCGCCGTAGCGCCGCAACAGGTCCACTGCGGCACTTCTTCCAATTGAACGTTCAGGGTATGGCAGATCCCTTGAATCGATTCGGCATAGTCAATGGCCGATCCTTCCAACGAACACCCCGGATAATAAGCAACCTTCATGATACTTTTTTTCTCTTTCCGGATCCGCTCAGAATCCGGCGCACTTCTTTTTGCCCCTTACGCTTGCCTGGCACTAGCGGCATTCTTCCTTTGGCCATCATCTCCCATCCCAGTTTAGCTTCCGCCTGCCAGGTCCCCTCTTTCCACTTTCTCACGAGTTCACCGCTTCGAAGTAGATAGCTCGCCAGAAAGGACGCCTCAAACACGCGTCCACGTTTACGGATATTTTTAAGAAATGTTTCATGCAGGGTTAAAATCTGTGGCTGAGGGCAAGGAATTTCGTTCTCGATTGCCATCGATTTGAGACGATCCATGAGCTCGGCGATCTTGACTGTATTGGGACAGCGGGTGGTACAGGTTTCGCATGCCGCACAGACCCAAATTGTCCGGCATTTTAATACCCTTTGGCGCTGGCCGAGAATCACCATTCGAATGACTTCGTCCGGCAGCAGGTCCATGGCAAAGGTGACCGGGCAGCCGTTGGTGCATTTGCGACACTGAAAACAAGCCTGCGCCTGAAAAGGTCCTGCACTTTCCAGTTCTTCCAGAAATTCATAGTTCGGATCTAGTGTTTCTTTAGTCATTATTCTTAGTATAATACTCTTGGATTATGCCATAAAACCTTTAACTGCGCCAAAGGCCGTTGCAACGGCAAGCCCGACGCCGCATTTCATCCGCTTCCAGTCCTGGTGTGCCAGAATCGAACCCGCTGCAAATAAATTTTTGAAAGCCGGGCTGCCATCTTTGTCCAGGGGACGAAAGTGATTATCGGTCTCCAGACCGGCCTGGTTAATCGAGTGACCCTGCCTATCCAGAAAATCTTCCCGGTGCCAGCTATCCCTGGTCTCGGGCTGGGTTACGGGCAGATTAAAAACCGTTTCACGGATGTGCTTGCGGCTGGCACCGAGCCCCCCGCCGATAAATCGCCCGGTTGCCAGAATAACGCCTGTGGAAAAAATCGTTTGCCCTGTGGCTGCGCTGCTGATACCGACTTTAAACGCCTCATCCGCCTGTTGTTTTGCTTCGGATACCTTCATTTGAGAAAAATAATAGGGTCTTTTTTCACGCAGCCCCCGTTCGAAGGCCTCCTTTAAGCGCAACCCCGGGATCGAGGGCGGCATGGTCGGTATTTCGAAAACCGGAACACCGATCAGTTGCATTAACTCGGCAGCCACTTCCTGAGATTTATACAATCCTAAAATTGCCGGCATTCCGACTGCCTGGGCATCTTTGACATACGGCTGAATCAGGTGCGCCAGTTTCTCGCGATTGGAGGATATGACCAGAAAATTGGCCATGTGCTCCGGAAGTACTTCACCCCTAGAATCTGTTCCCGGAAATGAAATGCGGACTGTGCGCAGGCCGGGCCAGTCGTTGCGCAGCGTTTCGGCTATCAGCCCGGCACTGAATCCTTTTAGCCCGTTAAAATCCACCAACAGGCAGGGCGGTTTTTGCTCCAAGACCATCACACCGCCCCACATGGTCCGGGGCACACAATGAGTCGTTTTGATGGTGCCAAGCGGGGTGACGACACTCACGTTGCGGTTCAAATGACGCGAATAGGCAAGACCCGCATCTTCCAAAAAGATAAGCAGCTCTTCAAAGGCTGTCTGGATTTCTTCCGGTTTCAACCGTGCATAGGGGTGATTAGGAATATCCTTCACCACCGCCTCGATCCCCTCCCAGGGATCGTCCCAGCGACGGCTTTCAGCGACGGGGTGGATGCCCATTAAATCGAATAAACCACTGGCAAATCCGATCTCGCTGGTGCTACCCACCTGCGCCACGGTCAAACCTCTGTTCACCGCAAACAGCGTGGCGGCCATACCCGCCATGCCGGCTCCGATAACGGTTAAATCACATTTTATGGCATCCGAAGCACTCATCTTGATTGCAGTTGATACTTGTTGTGGCTATTGCATTCTTGCAGCCATTAAATCGTTTTGACAAAATATATATTTGTAATATGCCAAAACGCCAGCAAATCTTAAAAGTGACTAAAGTTGAAAGAAATAGGTCATCTTATTTATAAATGCATGTACAAGATTCTCGAATCCATGTAACAAAGTATTTTTACAGACCTGTCACAGTTCCAGGCCGAACAGGCCGCAATGCATTGCCTCCAGGAATTCGGCCTGAATGAGCTGCGCGTCCCACAGGATCGGATGTTGCCCTTTCCAGCGCTTGCGTAAAAACTGTCGCAGACCGTCCCGACCCTGATCAACGGTCAGCTCTCCTTTATCAAACATATAGGTCGTAACGCGCGGTCCACAAAACGTACCCTGACAGGGACCTTTGCCGATCCGGCTGCGCAATCCGAGGGCATTCAGATCCGCATGGCCACCCTGCCGGCGCAGGGAGCCAATAATATCATCCACGGCGCTCTTGGGAACCATTTCACATTCACACAGAAGGATATCTTCCGGTTCATGCTGTTTGAGCCACAGTTTGGGAGCCAATGCCGGTTCGGTCCATTTGGCAGGCTGGGTTGAGGGCAACGGTTCGCTTCGGGTCACACACGGCTGGGTTACCCCCATTCGACCGCAGATCAGATCGGCTGTTTTTTCGGCCATCAAACGATAGGTGGTTAGTTTCCCGCCGCTAATGGTGACAAAGTTTTCAAGACCTTGATCCGCGTGGTCCAGAAGTGCAAAGCCCCGGCTGACACTACGACCATCTTCGGTATTCCCCGAAGTGACCAGAGGTCTGACACCGGCATAGGCACGGATGTAGCGGGCATATTCCAAAGCCGGAATCATCGCCGTCGCCTCATCCAGCATGGAATCTACCTCTTCAATGGTGGGGTACACTTTGTCGGGGTCCTCTATCTTGATCGAGGTAGTACCCAGGATGGAAACCGTGCCGCCCGGAACAAGGATATCCGCATTTGCCGAAGGACGCAGGCGATTTACGACATGCTGGGTGAACCGGCTGTGGGTGATCAACAGGCTGCCCTTGGAGTAAAGGATCTGAATGTCCGCGCCGGCCATGGCGGCCACGATTCCGGCCCAAGACCCGCTGGCATTTACTATCTGCTCGGCTTCAACCAAAAATTCTTGCCCGGTCAGAGTGTTTTGAAGGCGGGTGGCCAGAATCTTATTGCGGCGCTTTTCAAATCCGATGGCCTTGCTGAATGTTAGCAATCGGGTACCCAAGCTTTGCGCCTGGGCCAGGTTTTCCATGGAAAGCTTGAACGGATCAATGGACGCATCTTCAACGAGGTAGGCCGCAATGAGTTCTTCAGAAAGGGCAGGCTCAATTTCACGCGCTTCTTCTATGTCCAAGGCCTGCACAGGTATCGTGCATTGGGCGCATAAACGGGGAAAATCCGCGGCATACTTTTCGTCATCGCCCTCGACCGCCACAAACAGGCCCCCGGTATCTTCTATGCAGTGAGGGGCGAGCTGCTTTAGCAGTTCGGCTTCTTCCCGGCATTCTTTGGCGCTGCCGGGATCGGTATAAACATAGCGCCCGCCGCTGTGCAGCAGCCCGTGATTGGCGCCGGATGCCCCGGCGTTGATGTCATACTGTTCTGCAAGGATGCATTGTACACCGCGCAAAGCAAGATCGCGCGCAATTCCTGTGCCGGTCGCCCCGCCGCCGATAATCAAGACCTGTGTCTCTAATGGGGCCATCGAATTCATCACCTCAGAAAGAAATAAGCGCTGGAGCTTTATTGCTTTATACCAAATTCAAAGCGGATACAATCGATTTCTGCCTGGTGACAGATTTTTCACTAGAATCAAAATTGAGACGTCTCCCGCAGAATTTAATTGATTTTTACGGAAAAATGTTTAACATTCGGGCTATCATTAGTGGCCGGGGTCTGGTTGAAGGCCGGTTTCATTCAGAGGAAGATCCATTTGACAGAGTGGTGATCCGAAGTTTGGAACAATGAAATGCTTAGAGAAAGGGGGTTTCCACTATGGCCGAGGGTACTGTCAAATGGTTCAGCGAGAAGAAAGGGTATGGTTTTATCGCTCAGGAAGATGGCCCGGATGTATTCGTACATCATTCCGGCATCAACGGAACGGGGTTCAAGACTCTCCAAGAAGGCGACCGGGTCACCTTCGACATTGAACAGGGACGCAAGGGACCAGCAGCGGTAAATGTCACTGTCGTTTAGGTAATTACACAAATTTGAAAAAGGGCGTACCGAGAAGATCGGTGCACCTTTTTTTCACCTTTGGGCTCGCTCAAATATAACTTCATATTTTGGAAGTCGATCCATCCCGTCCGGTTAGGTTGCGGAAGCCCGAATTAGACTTGATATTCCTGCTATTCCGCGTCTTGCCGGCCGGAGTCTTCAATTACCAAATTTGTAAATTTATTTCTCGCAAATCCTTAGCGCTCCCTCAAAAGCACCGCCGGCGGTTCTTTAAATATTAACTTGATTGCCGGCACAGCGGCCAGCAACGCTGCCGCAATAATCAACGGCAAAGACATTACCAGGGTCTGCCAGTCGATTCGGTAGAGGAACGACCAGCCAAAGGACTGAACGTTGATCACATATATCAGCAGATAAGAAAGAACAAAACCACACAGCAAACCGGCTCCTTCACCGGCGACAATCAGCAGGGCCGCTTCCCAAAAAATCATTGCGCGAATCTGGCCGGTACTGGCTCCGACGGCAAACAGGGTGTTGAGCTGGCGGGACCGCTCAAGGACCTGCACCGCCAGGGTGATGGTGATGCCCAAAGCCGCAATGATCAGGGCAATCAGAAGGAGCACTGTCGTGACGGCAAAGGTTTCATCAAAAATTTGCAGTATCGCCTGCCGCAGTTCAGCCCCGTTGGTCATGTCCAGGTGGCTGCCGCAACGGTCGATCACTTCCTGTCGCAGGTTGGCAATGGCTCTTTGCCGATCATCCGGGCGCTGACGGAAAAACAGCCGCACACCACTCCAGCCCGGATCGAAAAAACGTTTGTTAAACGAAGGCAGGTGGTAAAAGACGACACCGCCATGGGTGCGATAATCCCTGACAATGCCCAGAACCGGCAATTCTATGCGGAATGTTTCGATTTGAGTCTGAAATATATCTCCCGGCTTCAGACCGGTGCGGTTGGAAAATACTTCCGAAACAAGGACGCCTTCCCCGCGTATCAGACGCGGCCGAACCTGCAGCGGATCACCTGCAACCCAGACAAAATTGCCAAAACGCAAAAACGCCTCCAGGTTTATCACATCCAGATCGTAGACGAAATTTGCGTGTTTCAACCGAAACTGCCTGCTCGGCACGATGTCCACTGGCGTCTCCAGTTGGCGCAAACCGTTTACCAATGATAGGGGCAGTGGGTCGTGAAAACGGTTTAAAGCCGACATCTTTGCGGATACGAACAGATCGCCGCCCACGGTCTGGTGCACCCACAGCGCCACGGTTCCGCGGAAACTGTTGATCATGATGGCCAGTGCCGTAAAAAGCGCCACCGCCGTTATCAAAGCCCCGACGGAGACAGCCGTACGCGTGCCGCTGTCGCGCACATAGCATCCGGCCAGATAGGCGGATATACCGGCCAGGCGGTTGAGCAATGGTGAAAATGCCCCGCCCAATTTCTGCAGCCCCCATGGCGCCAGCAGAGCAAATCCGACAAATAAACACAGAATCGCCGTATAACCGGCGAGCGGCAGTCCGGCTAACTGCGGAATCCGCGACAACGGCCAGACACAGATTACCAGCAGAATACTTACGACTGCAAGTTTTCGGGCGGTCTGTTGCCGGGTTTGCTGTTCACGCGACAGGGTCAGCGCTTCATGGGGTGAAACCAGCATGGCTTCACGGGCCGGCTGCAGCGCCGCCAAAACTGAGATGAACACTGTTACACCCAAAGAGAGCAGCAGCTCCCACAAATCCAGGTTGAGGTGTTCCACATGGACTTGGACAAAGAGGGTGGATATGGTTCGGCTCACGCCGTGCAATAGGTATTTCACCAGGAAACTGCTCATCGGAATGGCGACTGTCCAGCCAATCATTCCGAACAGCGCGCCTTCCGCCAGAAATAGAAGCAAGAGAAGCTTTGATGAGGCACCGGTAGAACGCAACACGGCCAACTCGTGGCGGCGGGTTGCGGCATTTAAGGCAACCAGGCTGTAGACGAGAAACATGCCGACAAAAAGTGAAACGAAGCTTAAAATCGACAGATTCAACTCATAGGAGCGAATCATCAGCCGTCCGGATTTTTTGGTATCCGAGGGCAATTCGATGCGGACACCGTCGGGCAGGGTTGCCAGAATACGTCGGACGGCGAAATCAATATCGGTGGCTGCTGCCGGGGTTAATCTGATATCGATGCGGTCCACTTGTCCGAGCGTTCCGGTAAATTCCTGGAAGGTCGCGATATCCGTAATAGCCAGTCGCCCGCCTTCCGCTATGGCCAGGTTCTCGGGCTCTAAAACGCCCAGTATATGCAGCCTTGCCTCTTGCCTGGTATGAATCAGGTTTATCTCGTCGCCCGTTTTCCAGCCGTATTTTTGGGCCAGCTTGTCGGTCGGAATGAATGTGTACGGTTTTGCAAGCAGATCAACCCATTGCCCGGTCTCGGAGTTTTTTGGGCGACGCAGGCGCCAGTCCCGGAAGCTGCGATCGAGCACCGGATCGAAACCGATAAGAAGAAATGGCTCGGAGCTGGCCGGTGCCGGTTTGACATAGGCGGTCAGCACGGCTGAAGCGCCGGCGACGTCGGGATATTTTAAAACTGTTGTCGTGATATCCTCCGGCAGGCGCCCGCCGGGACGAACAAGAACCAGGTCGGCCCGGCCGGTAATCAAATCCATACTGTTTGAAAAAGATTCGATAGAGGCGTGCACGGATAGACGAACGCTGGTAAACACCGCCGCACCAAGGGCAATACCCATGATGACGGCCAATGCGCGCATGCGGTGCATCAGCAGATAACGAACACTGAACCATAAAAATAGGCGAAAAAAAAGAAGAACGTCTTTCATGTGCGGCCGGCAATTTCTCCGTCTTTGAGAAGGATCTTCATGGATGCGTAAGAATCGGCAAGACTGCTGTGGGTCGCAATGACCACGGTCCGCTGCCATCTCTGGTTCAGATCCGCCAGCAATTCAATAACCGCCGCACCGTTGCGGCTGTCGAGGTTACCCGTGGGTTCGTCGGCCAGAATAATTTGCGGATCGTTAATCAGGGCTCTGGCAATTGCGGTACGCTGCATTTCGCCTCCGGACAGCTGGGACGGCAGGTGTGTCCGCCGGTGTTCAAGGTTAAGCCACTTTAGCAACGCCATGACTTTGGTTTTAACATCACCATACGGCGCGCCGGCCAGCAGCGCCGGCAGGACGGCATTTTCAATTACGCTCAGGGTTGGAAGTAAATTGAAGGATTGAAAAACCATACCGACTGTTTCCCGGCGAAATTGCGTGAGTGCCGTTTCAGAAGAGAGCATCAAATCGTGACCGGCGACTGTCAGCTGCCCGCGGGTTGGACGGTCCAGGCCTGCCAGCAGGGACAGCAGGGTACTTTTCCCGGAACCGCTGTTTCCTTTGAGCACCACGAGTTCACCCTGAGCGATGTTCAGGTCCACTCGGCTAATGCCGATGACATCGGTCTTTCCCAGGGAGTAAAGGCGGGTTAGACCACTCGCCTGTATAATAGGATTATGTAACGTCCCACTGGACATCATCTGAAAAAAATCGGATTAACAAGTTGAATCAATTTTCGCACCCAATATTTACATTAAACGTGAATCGAAAAATGTGTTTCGCTCATAGTATACGGAGGAAATGCGTTTTTGCGAGAGGCGCTATCTTGGATTACGCTTAAAGTGCTGGTTGTGGCCCAATATTTGGGATGGCTGCTTCGATGCCCTCATCAATTCCTGAGCGATTGCCGAATCCCAAATATTGGGCCACCTGCTTCGCTGGGTTTGATAGCGCCTCTCGCAAAAATGCATTTCCGTATAGAGCGCATAACTCTTCTCAAATCCTGGCGGCAAATCGGATTAGGCCATTATTTTACGCAGTTTTCGAGGTTCGAAACTTGAGCAAGCCGATTAATGGAACAGGCTGCAACCATTACCGGGCTTCAACCTTGATCCGAGCTGCCATTAGGACGAGGAAAACCCAACCCAGCATCAAACACATGCCACCGACCGGTGTTAACACCTGCATTGCACGAATACCGCCGATGGCAATCAGATATAAATTACCCTGGAATAAGATCGTTCCGCTCACGAACAGCCAGCCGGGATACTGGAAATGAGTTTTCGGAAACCAGTGCTTCAGCATTCCTACGGCTATCAGGGCCAATCCATGGTAAAACATGTAGTCGGTTGCGAGGTTGAAGTTATTCACCCCGCCCATCCGGATGATCAGATCTTTGAGTCCATGGGAACCCAGCGAGCCGGCCACTACACCCAAGAAGCAAAAAGAGGCACCAAGAGCGACGAATGTTCTCATTGATATGTAATCCTCTTCATACGCGGCATTTTATAATAACTATTTACTCTTCTTAAGCCCCTGCCTGAGATCGTGCCATTCCTGAAGTTCTGCGATTGACAACGACATCTGATACCGCCCGCCGGCAAACACCCCGTAATCCCCGCCCCCGGCCATGGCCGAAGTAAAACGGATGGAATTGGCATAAAACAGCCAGATCAAATGCCATTTTTTTTCGACGGCTTCGTCAAAAGGATTGCTGCCGTGATCCAAACCGGTGGCGAAACCATGCTTCCAGACATCCTGTATCAATCCGGTGGCGGTGCGGACTTCATTATTGGTCTGTTGAATCGAATTTTCGAACTTTTCCCAGTGGCCCTGCACCCATGACGTGGCATGACACCCCAGGCAAATCTTCTGCATACTTTCAGTGCGGATCTTCATTTCCTTTTCGTCGATCAGATATTTGGATGCCGGAACGCCACTAAAATCGGTCGGCAGCGGCAGGCCGTCTCTATTGCGGATGATGGTCGTATCGGCCGATTGCGGATGCGGATGGGCATATATCAAACCGTAAATTCGCCAGGGCAGGCGATCGTTCATGCGGTGCGTCCTTGGGGCCACGACTTCCCCATCGGTATTTACCAGCAGGCTGGCGTGACAGGTCGCACACGTGGGGGCACTGAAATCCTTACCGACGGTCCAGGGAACGGCGTTAAAATTCCAGTCCCGGTTACGGGATGAAAAAATATTGCCATGTTTGCTGGCCGCATATATCGGAAAAGCCGGCACGTCGGGCCCCACATGGCATTCTTTGCAGGTATAGGGTTTGCGGGCCATTTCGATGGAAAAAGCGTGGCGGGTGTGACAGGCAGTGCAGGATCCGCGACTGCCGTCCAAATTGATACGACCGACACCCTGGTTCGGCCAGCCGCTGATTACCGCGAATTCGAGTTCGCCGGCCAGTTCCGTATCGCGAATTTCTTTGCCGGTTACCGCCAGTCGTGTGCCGTGGCAATAGTAACAGGCGTCGGCTTTGGTCAGCGCATTGGCCGGTTCAATGGTCAGCTGTCCTTTGTTTCTGCGGCTTTGGCCGATAATGCTGACCTGCAAAGCCTGGTAGACTTTGTTTTCGGCCAGATTGCCGTGGGCGTTGGACATAAGGTTTTGGTCAAACTGCTCAACTTCCTCACTGTGACAGGTGGCACAATCTTTGGGACTTACAACAGAATGGACATCGTAGCCGTTGTGTTCGAGAGTATCTGCGTGTTCTTCAGCCCTTAATGTGTGGCATTCTGCACAGCCCACAGCAACCGTCTGAAGGTTTTCCGGAACCGCAGCGCTGGAAATTTTGCGCTCCGCGCCCTTCACGGCCATGGCCTGTTTGGGCGTAGTCGCCGCATGACGGCTGCCTTGCCAGTCCTTCACAACGCCCGGATGGGCCGATGCGTGGCAATCAAGACACTCGGCGGTTGCTTCAGAGACAGGGATATCCTCACCCATAGCCGCTGGGGGAAAGCCCCCAATCAATACAAGACATAACAAGCCCGGGAACCAATCGATCTTCATGTCATTCTCCTCTAAGATGATACGTCACAAATCTGATTCGACCAAGTGTTTCCAAAGAATTGGTTTGTAAACCACCGGAACGGGTCTCTTCCTCGCTGCAAACACGACTCCGAACAATCCTTCGTCGGACTGTGGTGCACCAGGCTTGTTCATAGTGAAATTCCCGGGTTTCATCAACCCTAAAAACCATTCCCGCCAGTCACCCTATCGCAAGGGTCCAAGGTAAATGTTCCTTTGAATTGATTTTTGCTTGATTGTACCCCTGCCACCTGTATATGTAACAGGTGACAGGTTGTGCGAAAATCAGAACCTAAAATAATTGAAGATTGAAGGTTGAAGATTTGAGGTACGCCTCCGGCGGATCAATTTTAAAGGCCTATTAAAAAATGATGGAGCAAGCCGACTCCGCCATAGTAGCCTACGGCTACGACGGCCGGGAGCGACTTCCATAAATCTTCAATCCGAATGGTAAGGGTTAGGGGTTGAGATATTTGCGAGCCGGACATATCATATGGGATACTGTTTCGGCACGTTGCTGAAAGTGCATGAACACAATCATCCAAAAGAGAAACAGGTTCCATGGATCTTTTCACCAAGCATTTTTATGTATCGGCACCTGACCGCATGCGCATGCCATGGACAAAACAACACCCAACAGTGAAGTTACAGTGATCGAAGATTTATCGAACGGTTGTTTATCGTGCGGTACCAGCCGGAACATAGGGCGCCGTAAATACTGTTCCATAGAATGTCGGCAAAAACTGCGCCGCACCCTGAATATCAGGACCGGCTTGCTCAAAGCGCTCAATACGCGTTTTGCCACTTTTTACTTTACGGCCGACACGGTCATCATGGATGTTCTGCCCTACGGCGCCCGAGAAATATTCAGCTTTATTTATCCACGCTCCGTCAGGCGAAAGCCGGTTGATGATTTCTGCCGGATGGCCGATTTGCTCGGCAATGCCTGGTGGGCGGAAAGAAAACGAACCAACCGCAAATACCTCGCGTCTCAATTCGTTTTTGAACAGGCCCAGCGCAACGGTTCATCCGCCGATTCCGTCGAACCGATGGAAATAAGAATACCGAGTGTAAAGGGCAAATCCTTGATCCGTTTAAAACTCGGCAAATCCATCCTGGAATCTTCTGAACTGCATCGCATTATTAAATCCGCCTATCGCCAGCAGGCCATGAAACACCATCCCGACCGCGGCGGCGACAGCGCCGCATTCCGCAAAATACACCAGGCATATAAAGAGCTAGCCGGCTGGGCCGATAGCCCCACCTTTGTAAATCGCCGTGGATTTCCGGACAAGTGGTTTTACGACGGCAGCACCAATCGCTGGGTGCAACCAACACCCCACCGTGATTGACAACAAATCATCAACGGCTGATGCGGTATTTGAAAAACGAAAATAAAGACCTATCTTAATAGTTAAAATGTCCGGGATGATTTCGGCCCAAAAATCAAAAACTATCGTAAAGGTTCAGCCAATAAGACACGAAGTCACGAAGCGTGATGATAAAGTTTAATCTTTTGTCAAAAAGAGAGGAATCTACAGAATTATACTTTAACCTCGTGGCTTGGTGCCTTAGTGGCTGGACTATTACAAACTATCAATAATTTGGAGAAAAAATGAGTCTGAAAGAAAAAATTGAGGCCTTAAAAGCGGCTTCGGCTAAAAAAATGCCCCCTGAAGCTCTGGAAGTCATCGGCAACGCAGTTGCATCACTAAAAAATTCCGGTATCTTGGACCGTGTTCTCAAAACCGGTGATCGCGCACCGCAATTTGAGCTGCAAAACGCCGAAGGTGTCGCGGTGAATTCTGCGGATATTCTGAAAAAAGGACCGATGGTGTTGACTTTTTATCGCGGCGCCTGGTGACCGTACTGCAACCTGGAGCTGGAAGCTCTACAGGAAGCAGCCAGTGATATGGTCGAGCTGGGCGCCACACTCGTCGCCATTACACCGCAGGTCGAAAAATTCAATCGCGCAATTATTAAAAAGCATCACCTGACCTTCGATATCCTCAGCGATCCGGGCAGCAAGCTGGCCGGAAAATACGGATTGATCTATGATCTATCGGATGATCTAAGCAAGCTATACAAATCTGCCAATATCGACCTTGAAAGGTTCAACGCCGACGGTACCTGGCGCCTGCCCATGCCTTCACGCTACGTTATCGACCAGGATTCAGTCATTCGCTGGTATGATGTAAATGCAGATTACACCGCCCGCCCCGAACCGAGCGAGACGGTGGAATTTCTCAGGAAGATGATGATGTAATCGTGATACGATAATCATGGAGCGCGGCTTCGCCGCTTTCTATGACGGGATCATCACCGCGCAGGAGGGGTATTCTAGCTTAAAGCTTTGTTGCGTACAAGCACATCGATGATGCGGGGCAAATATTCATCAGTTTTGCTGACGTGAAATCTGCAGGATCCGGCACCGTGATGTCCGCCGCCTTCAAAGTTGGACAGCAACAGACCGACATTCACATTGCAGCCGCGGTTGAAGATGCTGTGCCCTACGTTGACGACGACCCGCTGTTTGTCCTTTGCATCGAATCGAATTCGCGCATGCACAACTGCTTGCGGAAACAGGGAGTAGACCAGGAAACGGTTGCCGGAGGGCGCCTTATCAAAAGATCGAAAGTCGGTGACGGCCACCGGGCCGTTCATCAGTGTGTAACCTTTTAAGTACTTCTCGTATTTCCTGTTCTCCTCAACACTCTCCCGGCAGCGTTCTTTTACCACGGGATCTTTTACAACCGCCTGAATATCGTTGTGTCGGAAAAGCGCAACCAGCCTGTTCCAATAAGATTCGTCCGGATCGTTCTGGTTTGATACCGTCAACGCCAGCATAACATATTCATATTTTTCAGGATGCAGCACCTCGTCCAGCGACAGATCTGCTGCGTCGATTTTATCGGCCGCATCCACAAGTGAGCTGTAATTTCTGCTCCATTTGCCGTCGTAATAATCATAAATGATTCTTGCAGCCGAGGGTGTATCTTTAAAAGCACCTTTAAAAGGCGAGTCGATTCTATTCGTAAAGTGATGATCAAACCACAGAGCACACTTTTCGTTATAGGGCAAATTGGCGATAATATCGCCAGGGTAAACATCAACCAGACCTTTTTGCATATCGCTCGGTTCCACCCATTGCACCGGTTCGCTGATATCTTCCGCTTCATACAAAAGTACCGCACATATAACACCGTCAAAATCGGGTCTGGTTACGATTCGCATGATAGCCACTCCGGCATGATAAACGCCTTTGGAGGAATAGATTTCGTCTTACAGTAATCCGCGTTTCGTGGTATGATAGGCCTTCAACACAGTTTTTTACCGAAAGCGCCTGGGCGCCTTGATGAAAGCCTGTCATATTCACACAATGAAAGTATAATATATATTTTTACGAAGAAGATGGCAATAACTTTTCAGGAGGAGACGGATCATGGCCCTTTATCTTGTTCAGCACGGCAAGAGTTTAGCGAAAGATATTGATCCGCAGCAGGGGCTTTCCGAGGAAGGCAGAGCAGAAGCTGAACGAATTGCGTCTGTTGCAAAAGGCTACAGCATTAAGGTCAGCGGAATTGTCCACAGCGGAAAAAAACGCGCCCTGCAAACCGCAGAAATATTTGCATCCGCTTTAGATATACCGGATCATGTCGAAGAGCGACCGGGTTTAAAACCGCTGGATGATGTCGCTGCTTTTGCCGCAGCAGTTACCAGCAATGACAATCTGATGCTTGTCGGTCATCTGCCCTTTATGGAGCGCATGACATCCTATCTGACGACAGGTTCAACTGAAAACCTGGTGTTCAAATTTCAAAACGCCGGCATCCTTTGCCTGGATGAAGACACGCAGGCAAAGAGCTGGTATGTTAAATGGACGCTGATGCCCCATATCGGCTGACGATCGCGTTTTTGGTAACATTAATGGACTGCCTGTAATCAACGGAGTATCATTCGAATATATTATTCGCCCCGAGACAATCGTCTAGGGCATAGCCAGTTGCCTCTGACCCCCGATAACGGGATCTTCGTCTGGCCCAGAGGAGCAGGATATCTATGTTTGATAAAAATGAATGATGCCCCAATCCGGTTGGGTACGGCATCCTGTTTAGACATGGAGAGAATTTGAATGGAATTTGAATGCATCATTTGTGAGCAGGAAGAAAAAATCGCTACCATAAAATTGAACCGGCCCAAAGTACTAAATGCCATGAATCTACAGATGTGGCTCGAAATAAGATTTGCGCTGGAAGATATAAAAAGCGATCCGGATGTCAAAGTCGTAATTGTCACCGGTGAAGGCAATGCATTTTCTACCGGGGCAGACATGAAAGAATCCAAGAATCGAAGCCTGGATGACCAGCGTGACTATCTGGTCGAGGTTCAGGAGACATCCCGGCAGATCATTCGCTTTGAAAAGCCGACGATTGCAGCCATTAACGGATACGCTCTGGGCAGCGGATGTGAGCTGGCGCTGGCATGTGACATCCGTCTGGCTGCCGAGGAGTCGCAAATCGGAACCCCCCAGGCCAAAGTATCTTCTTCGGTCACCGGAGGTGCCATGCGGCTGATTCAGAATCTGATCGGACCGGCCAAAACCAGAGAACTTCTTTTTACCGGTGAGTATATTGACGGAAGACTGGCAGAGCGGATCGGCCTGGTTAACAGAGCTGTCCCCCTTGAGCGCCTGATGGATGAATCCCGAAAAATGGCCACAAAAATAGCCGCCAATTCTGCATTCTCGATTAAAATGATTAAAAAAGGGCTGCTCATGGCCCGGGGCGAAGCGAGCCTGGAAGCACTGATGGAGTATGAAATCGAGGCCTGGCTGGCCTGCGCTTCGGCCAAGAAAAGAAAAGAAGCCATGGGCGATTTTGGGAGCCGTAAAAAGAAGTAACCACCGCCGGAGTTCGGAATGTGGAATGCAGAATGCGGAATTCCAAATTCCGAACTTCGAACTCCGAACTCCGCATTCCGGAATTATTTTAATTCTTTTATCTTCTCGGTGAGCTCGGGGACGAAATCAAGCAGATCGTCAACAATGCCGACTTCGGCGACCTGGAAAATAGGGGCCCTGGGATTCTTGTTGATTGCCACAATAAATGGTGAGCCTTTGATGCCGCCCAGGTGCTGAAAAGAACCGCTGATGCCCAGCGCCAGATATACTTTGGGTTTGACCGTTTGACCGGAGGTTCCGACCTGGCGGGATTTTTCCAACCATTTGGCATCTACGATCGGGCGGGAACATGAAACCACGGCCCCCAAGGCTTCGGCAAGCTCTGTGGCGATTTCTATGTTTTCTTCATCTTCAATACCGCGGCCGACGGAGACCAGAACGTCTTCTTTGGTGATATCCACATCCCCTGCTTCGGCCTCGACGATTTCTATGAAGCGCCGTTTCACGGAGAGGTCGCTGACTTCCGATGATTTATCGACCATCCGTCCACCGCCGGATTTACTTTCACCCGGTTGAAAGGCGCCCGGACGACAGGTGAGTACCGCGCCGTCTGAAATATCGCACAGGATATGGGTGCTGACCATACCGCTGTATTCCTGCCGCACGATTTTAAGCCGGTCTCCTTCAGCCCCTTCAATATCCGCCACATCGGCAACATAAGCGCTATCGAGCTTGACGGATAACCCGGGTCCGAGATCCATTCCAAATGTGTCATGGGGTAAAATCAAGACGGCACCCGCAGGCAGTATTTCGGTCAACAGTTTGCGGATGATTTCCGCATTGGGGTAAGCCAGCGCCTCATTTTCAATCTTCCAGACTTCTTGATAAGCAGTAGTCAACGCGTTGCAAACTGCCTCCAGGTCAGGGCCCGATCCGGTTACCAGTGCCGTTGCCGGCGCCTGTGGATCGATTTTTCCGGCCGCCGTGAGCAGTTCCAAGGCCGTATCATCCGCCACCCCGTTTTTATGTACGATATATGCAAAAAGCTGTCTGGCCATTATTTCAGTCCTCCTTTGGCTTTGAGAAGTTCTATCAGTTTGTCGATAATCTCTTCCGTGCTGCCTTCTAGAATTTCAGCACCTTCACCAAGTTCGGGTACAAAATAATCGACCCGCTTTACTTTGGCACCTGTTTCACCGACGGAATCAGTCGCGATGGCGAGATCCGCAGCACCGTAAACCGGAATGTCGAGTGATGCCACCTTTCGAATACCGCGGATACCGACATAGCGCGGTTCATTGATACCGGTCTGAATGGAAAGCACGCATGGCAGCTCAATTTCGTTAATTTCCTGGTTGCCGCCTTCGATTTCACGTCCCACCTTGATTTTGTCGGCGTCCAGAACATCAATGGAATTTACAACAGATGCATAGGGTAGATCGAGCATCGCCGCCAGCATCCCGCCGATCTGCCCGGCACCGTCATCCGCCAGCGCACCGGTGAGTATCAGGTCGAATTTTTCTTTTTCAACAACCGCCTTCAGGATACCGGCAATACCCCTCCCGTCGGATCCTTCAAAAGCATCATCCGAAAGGAGGATACCCTTGTCGGCACCCATCGCCATTTCTCTTCTTAACACCTCTTCGGATTCCTCATCCCCTACGGTCACCACGGTCACGCTGCCGCCGACCTTGTCGCGAATTTGAATCGCCTCTTCTACGGCATAATTGTCCCATTCGTTGACCGAATAGACCAGATCGTCGCGCTCGATATCCGAACCGTCCCGGTTGACTTCGATCTCATTTTCGGCGGTATCGGGAACCCTTTTGACACAAACCAAAATTTCCATAGACTTCTCCCCCAATAAATTTTTTTGCAAAAAATTTATGTGCGGCCCTTTGGGCCGTAAATCTTACTCTTTTTGCTTCAAGCGCACCGCAGACGAGGTGCTCCTCTAATCGTGCACAGCGCGACGATTCTCAAGTTCCCGAAGGGAACGCTCCTCAAAGACACGCGCTAGCGGATCTGCTCCTCAAGGCCCGGAGGGCCGCTTGTCTTTTCTATTTGTCGACCGACCAGCTCCGTGAGGTCAATAGCTTCCATCTCTGCTTCCAATCCGGCAACCTTGATCGCGTCTTCGATGTTAACCAGGCAGAAAGGACAGGCGGTGACAATGACATCGGCCCCGGCATCCTGGGCCATTCGAACCCGGATGACCCCCATCCTCTGCTCTTCCTCCTCGGGTTCGTAGAAAAGCATCAGACCGCCGCCCCCGCAGCAGAAGGAGCGATCGCGACAGCGCGGCATCTCCACCCGCCGCAAGCCAGGAATCGCATCCATGACTTTTCGAGGGTCGTCGTAAAGGCCGTTGTGGCGCCCCAGATAGCAAGGATCATGATACGTGTAAACCTTGCCGCCGGTAGCAGCGGATTTGAGTTGAAGGCTGCCGGATTCGATGCTGGCGAGCATCACGCGGCTGATGTGTTCAACCGGTGCAATTCCCTGGTAATCCTTCATGAGCGCATTAAATGCGTGCGGGTCGGCCGTTACGATGCGCGCGACGCCGGCAGCCAGAATCGCCGCTGTATTTTGATCCTTCAAATCCTGAAACAGCATCTCTTCCCCGAACCGCCGGGCTTCGTGGCCGCTGTCTTTTTCGGCTTTACCCAGAATTCCAAAATCGATCCCGGCGGCCAAAAGAACCCTGGCGGTTGCGCGGGCGATCTCCTGCATGCGGTCATCGAACGATGAAATGCTGTCCACGAAATAAAGGGTTTCAGCCGTTTCTTTGCGGCTGAGGATCTTCACCGGGCAGTCTTGACTGAAATCTTCGGCCTGGATCCAGTCGGCCCGTTTTCTCTCCATTTTTCCCCAGGGATTGCCGCGCTTTTCAAGGGCACGCAGCGGTTTCTGCAGCAATTGCGGCACGTTGCCGTCATCCACCAAGCCGCGACGGACATCTACAATTTTATCGATGTACTCGATCAGAACCGGGCACTCCTGTTCGCAGGCACCGCAGGTGGTGCAGGACCAGATTTCGTCCTCCGCGAGCACGCTGCCGATCAACTGTTTATCGGTCGCTGTCGGGCTGCCCAGTAGCGGGTATTTTTTATAGGCATGGTTGCGGCATTTGATCGAAATAAAGCGCGGAGAAAGCGGACGGCCGGCGGCATTGGCCGGACAGTTGTCAGAGCAGCGTCCGCAATCGACACAAGAATAAAAATCGAGCATGTGCTTCCAGGTAAAGTCTTCATAAACTTTCACGCCGAAGGATTCCACCTCATCGAGCTGTTCATCGGCCACACCCCAGCGTACCGGCTTGACCGTCCCTTTGTCCAGCTTCATGAAAAATACATTAAAAAGGGAGGTGACGACATGAAAATGCTTGCCCAACGGCAGAAAACACAGGAAGAAGAAAAATATCAACTCGTGCAGGAAATAAGCGCCCAGATGCAAACGCTGCAAAGTTTCGACCGGCATCGCCCGGAATAGATTGGCAGAAATCCAGGCGCCGCTGGCCGGGGTTAAAAAATCGGGCGGCAGCCCGCTGCGAACCTGGGCTGCCGCCAGGCTGCCCTCAAAAACCATGTCACAGACCACCAAACCGGCTATCAAACCCAGCACCAGGATGGCTTCCCAGGTGTGCTCTTTGCCGTAACGCGGCGGTACCGCATAACGCACCGGCTTGAATATGCCGCGTCGAACCATCAGGATAACGACAACCACCAAGACATAGGACGTGGCAATGTCTTTTATCACACTGTAGACATGCCTCGGAGCCCCCCCGAATCCGGGCAGCACGAAGCCGTCGATAAGGCCGACGAAAATCAGTGTCAGAGACCGGATGGACAAGATTAAAAACCCGGAAAACAGGAAGATATGCATGATACCCGGAAACAGATACCGCGGATGACGATACTGCCCGAGCCAGAATTTAAATACCTTGACAAGGCGTTCGGGCAGGCGGTTAAAACGCGGATCCGGAGATGCTTTGCGCAATGGTATGACACGCCGGATAACAATGTAGGTAAAAATACCGATTCCAACCAAGGGGATGGCGATAAAGAACCAAACGCCGGGCAGGCCGAAATAGATCGCTTTCGCAGGTGAAACCAGAGCAGATTCCATTTTCGGGCTTGTTTTTCCTTTCAGAAGATATTCAGCCGGAGCAAAAAATGAATGAATGCTCATTCAGTATGACAGTTACCCGCCCCATGTGTCAAGTAAAAAAGAAATGCAGCGGACCATTACCGCCTACGGACGAAATGGCGGTGCTATCGTAAGTTCGGTCAACCGGCTCGACGAGGAATTGATGGTGCCAATGGGTGGCCTCTGGAAAAATATCCGGATCCTTGAAACAAATTATTTCGCATATTGATAAAATTTTAAATCCATTATAAGAAAATGAGGCTGGCAATATAAAAATCCGACCCCGTAAAATAAGAAAGGAGACATAGCACGCCTGGGTATATTTAACAATTACAAAGGAGGTAAGCGTGATGAATGAAAATGCGTATGAGTCAAGACCATGGCAGCCGAGTTACGAAACGGGCGTCGCGGGAAATATCGCCTACGAACAAGTGTGCCTGCCGGAGTTCCTGACCCGGACCGCCCAGCGTTTTCCGGACAAAATGGCTCTGAATTTCCAGGGCTATCAGGTCACTTACCGTCAACTCCAGGAAATGGTGGACCGCTTTGCAACCGCCCTGAACGATTTTGGGGTCCAAAAAAACGATCGCGTCGCCATCCTCTTGCCGAACCTGATACCCTGTGTTGCCGCATACTACGCCGTGCTTCGGATCGGTGCGATTGCAGTAATGAACAATCCTTTGTATTCCGATCGCGAACTCGAACACCAGTTCAACGATTCCGGGTCCAAGCTGCTCATCACCCTTGATCTTCTCGGCAACCGCATGATCGATCTGCGGCCCAAGACCGGAATCAAACACATCATCTATACGTCCATCGGAGACTACCTGCCCTTTCCCAAAAACCTCCTGTTCCCGCTTGTCGCCAAAAAGAAAAAACTGGCGGCGGCCGTCAAACCGGCCGATAATCTGCACCGCTGGAAGCAGGTTCTGGCGAGCCATTCGCCCAATCCGCCGGAAGTTGCACTGTCCTTTGAAGAACCTGCAATGTATCAATATACCGGCGGAACCACCGGCCTGTCCAAAGGGGTGATCCTAACCCATGCCAACCTGAGCAAAAATGTGCAGCAGGTGCGCGCCTGGTTTCCATCTTTCAAAGAGGGTGAAGAAATAATGCTGGGCGCCCTGCCGTTTTTCCATGTGTTCGGGCTGACAACGGCAATGAACTTTGCCATTCACATGGGCTGGGGAGACGTGCTCGTCCCCAGGCCGCAACCAGAACCCCTCCTGGAAGCCATCGCAAAATTTAAACCGACGTTTGCACCGCTGGTGCCGACAATGTACATCGGTATGCTCAGCGATCCCAATATCGATAAGACGCCGATGACTTCCCTCAAAGGGTGTTTTTCGGGCAGCGCACCGCTGCCGGTCGAATTGATTAGAGATTTCGAGAATCGAACCGGTGCCGTCATTGTCGAAGGCTACGGTCTGACGGAAAGCTCGCCGGTAACGCATATCAACCCCTATGCCGGCGGCAAACGCAAAGTCGGCAGCATCGGCGTGCCAGTACCGGACACGGACTGTCGCATTGTCGATCTGGATAATGGCCGCACCGACCTGCCGGTCGGTGAAATCGGTGAGTTGATTATCAAGGGTCCACAAGTTATGCAGGGCTACTGGAACAAGCCGGATGCCACGGCTGAGACCATCACAGACGGCTGGTTGCACACCGGTGATATCGCCAAGATGGACGCGGAAGGCTATTTTTACATCGTCGACCGCAAAAAAGACATGATCATATCCGGGGGATACAATGTTTATCCGCGGGATATCGAGGAAGTTTTCTTTGAGCATCCCAAGGTGCAGGAAGCCTCGGCCATCGGCATACCCCATGCCCACCGCGGTGAAGCCGTAAAAGTGTTCGTTGTTCTTAAAGAAGGAGAAACATGCAGCCAGGAAGATTTGGTGGCGTTCTGTCAGGAGAAACTCGCCAAATACAAATGGCCGACCGAAATTGAATTCAGGGCTGAACTGCCCAAATCCAATGTCGGCAAGGTGCTGAAAAAAGACCTGCGAGCCGAGGAGATGGAGAAACGGGAGGAATAAAAGAAGTGACTAAAGTTATAAGTGAGCTAAAGTGACTAAAATTGTGGTATTCTGTCTAATTTGAAATCTAAATACGGCTGCGCTGTAAGCGCAAACCTTAACTTTAGACACTTTAGCTCACTTTAGTCACTTATGACTAATAAATCGTTATAATTACTAAATTTCCGGTTTTTAAATATTTCGTTACTTAACCCCCAAACGACGCCTCTTCTATTTCTACCGCGGCCGCGCTGGAGTCTAAAATGGCATTCATCCTGCCGAGGGTGACCGGCAAAACGGTATGGACAAAGAACTCCGCGCTCTTGAGCTGTCCCCGGTAAAACGCCTCGTCTTTTTTACGGGCGCCTTTTTCCAGTGCGGCTGAAGCCAGGGTGGCGCGCCACAGCAGCATCCAGGCCAGTATCACATCCCCGCAAACATCCATGAACGGGTGCGCAAACGCAAAAGCCTGCAAAACTTTCTCGGACATGGCGGTTTTACCCATATGCAGTGCGACTTCGCCCAGTTTGTTGACCGCTTCCTCAACCCTGGCGGCCTCATCTTTCAATGGGTCGATTGCCTTGGCTTGGGCCAGGGTATGGTGTATTTCACCCAGCAGATCCATAATCGGTTTACCCTGCTTCAGGCCCAGCTTCCGGCCCAGCAAATCCATCGCCTGTATACCGTTGGTCCCTTCATAGATCATGGTAATGCGGCAATCGCGCAACAACTGTTCCATCGGATATTCTTTGATGTAACCATAGCCGCCGTAAACCTGAAGACCCTGGCTGCAGACCTCAAACGAACGATCGGTAACGTATCCTTTGGCAATCGGTATTAGCAGATCGATGATACCCTGAAAGCGGTCCTTTTGCTCGGGATCATCGGCCAGTATCCGCCTGTCGTCACAAATCCCGATGTAATATAGCAGGCTGCGCATGCCATCGACATAGGCTTTCATCGCAAGCAGCTGGCGGCGTACATCCGGATGTTGAATAATGGGCACTGCAGCGGCGTCTTTGTCCATCACCTGCAGCAGATGTTTGCCCTGAACCCGTTGACGCGCATAATTCAGGGCATACAAATAGGCCGCGCTGGCACAGCAAAACCCCTGCAACCCGACCAGCAGACGCGCTTCGTTCATCATCAGAAACATGGCCCGCATCCCTTTGTTCTCCTCGCCCAGAAGCATACCCCTGCAATGGCCTTTGCCGCCCAGCGCCATCGAGCAGGTAGCATTGCCGTGAATTCCCATTTTTTCCTCAACGCCGGTGCAGACAACATCGTTGAACTCACCCAGGCTGCCGTCGTCGTTGACCCAAATCTTTGGTACCAGAAACAGGGAGATACCCTTGGTTCCTTCCGGGGCACCCTCAATGCGGGCCAGCACCGGGTGGATGATATTCTCCGTCAAATCGTGCTCCCCGCCGGAGATGAATATTTTGTTGCCGGAGATCGAATAAGTGCCGTCTTCGTTTTTCACCGCAGTTGTGGACAGGGCCCCCACATCCGATCCGGCCTCGGGTTCGGTGAGCAGCATGGTTCCGGCCCATTCTCCTGTAAACAGTTTGCGCAAAAAAAGCTTTTTTTGTATTTCGGTTCCGAAAGTCTCAACCAGCTTGCCGGCACCGTGGGTAAGCCCCACATAAATCATGAATGCCAGATTGGCGCCGATGAAATATTCACTCGCAGCCAGTGCAACCGTGCGGGGCATCCCCTGCCCGCCCCATTCGATATTTTCGGTCAGAGCAACCCACTCACCTTCCTTGTATATCTCATACAGATTTTTAAAAGCCCCCGGAAGCGTCACGGTTCCGTTTTCAAAAATCACGCCTTCCCGGTCACCAATTGCCTCGGTGGGCAGCATCTCTTTAAGCGCCAAATTACGCGCTTCGGATACGATCAGATTGACTGTTTTTTTGTTAAACTCAGCAAATATTTCGTGCTGGCTCAAATCCTCGACCTGAAACATTTCATGGAGGAGGAAATCGACATCCCGTCGGTCTGATAATTGCTGTGCCATGATCTGACTTCTCCTTAAGTTGCGATATATTTCCTCAAGGGCGGCTTACCCCTGATCTGCCGCCTGCATCCCCAACGTTTCACTGCGGCTGCCGATTCCGCGGATAAAAAGATCCACCAGCGGCTCAGCCATCGAGACCAGGTTATACTGTCCGCCGGAGTGCAGCCAGGTATTGATCACTTCATCCACCGCACCGATGATAAAACGTTTCACCAGTCCCAGATACAGGTCTTTACGAATACAGCCCTCCTGCTGGCCGTGCTCGACGATCTCCGCAATGATATCCGTGTAAAGCTTTGACATTTCTTTGATCTGCGCTTCGGCCGGACGGCTGATCTGGTGGGTTTCGGTCTGGTAAACAATCGCCATGTTCCGGTCGCGCTGGAACTCTTCGAGGTGGTGGTGAATCAGAATTTTGAGCTTATCAACGGCGCTGTCGGCCCGATCGACATTTTTGCGAAAGCGCTCAAAAACCTGCTTGGTCTTATAGTTGAAAAATTGAACCAGAATGTCGTCTTTGTTTTTAAAATAGAGATAAATCGTACCGTCGGCGACACCGGCTTCTTTTGCGATCTGTGAAACGGTCGATTGAAAATATCCCTGGCGGGCGAATACCTTGATTGCAGCCTCTAATATCCGCTGATACTTATCGTTTTTTTCTTTGGTACCGATTTCCTTCCTCCTGGCTTTGAACGCTCATTATGAATGAATGTTCATTCATTTTACATGGGCTTGGGAATGATGTCAAGCCTAAACCTTAAAAATAGCCCAACTTGCTATAGCTGCAAAATTAATTTAATTTCAATCACTTATAGATATATTGCGGTGCAGGAGATTTTTTTTCGAATTGAAATTTCCGCTATTCAAATTGAAGAATCATTCATTTTATTGAGTGGTTATTCACGGCGTGAATGCATTGCGGTGTGAGATTAAGGAGGATGGGATTTTGCCAAGCGGTCTATTAAGGATATTCAAAGGCGTAAAATCGAAGTGAAATATATGGAAGCAACTATATAAGTGACTAAGGGTTCGCGAAAAAATAAATTTACATTATAGGGGGTCGAGGCGCCCGCGTGGCAAGGCGACTAGCACAAGCTATTTAACCGACGAGCAACACAGAAGGCCAGGCGGGATGGATCGGCTCACTAAAACGTGAAGTTATTTTTGAGCGAGCCCTAAAGTCGAAAGTTTAAAGTGAATCCCGCTGTGGCGGGATTAATGCAGAGCAGCGCCGGGATTACATGGAATGCTATCGTGAATGAGCGGTCTGAGTTTCTGGCGCAGGGTATTGTATGAGTAGCAGCGTTTGGCGATCTCGTAATTATTCTCCACCATCTCCTCACACCGTTTTCTGCTGCCAAGAACCTCTCTCGCCTTAAATACAGCCTCTTCGGTGACATAGCCGTCAATCTCAATCACATCAAATCCTTTGGGTTGAATATCCATCGTGTATATGGAATAAGTATTGACGACGATCGGTTTGCGATAATAAATCGCTTCCAGAAAGGCATTGCCGAAGCCTTCGAAATTGGAGGGATAGGTGACCAGATCGGCATGCGGATAGATGTCCTCCAAAGTGTATATCTTCCGCCCGTTTTTGGTGGTCCCCCGCTGCTCATTGATTATACTGGAGACAAATAGCGTGTCCACTTTCATAAGCTTTGAATATTCGCGAACGCGCCGTTCGTAATCATACCCCTCGTCGCCGGAAGCGTGAGAGATGACCAGTTTGGCCTTCAATCCCAGCCGATGCACCAGCTCGATGGCGTGTTCGATTCCTTTACGTTTCACCACCCGGGTCGGTTGCAGAATAAACAGTTCATCATCTTCAATGCCAAAGCTATTGCGCACATCAGATGCATAATCATCCGGCGGCGGCGGCGGGTTGTCGAAATCCATAACATTGGGAATAACAGTGGCCGAGATGCCGGTTCTCAGGCTGAGTTGGTTGTCTCCGGACGAGTTGATGACCACGTGATGAATGTATGGCACATGCGGCGGGAAGGCCATATTCAGGTATTCCCAAACGGCGTTTGTCATAAAATGCTGCCGCTCCCAGAAAAAATCATGATGGTGCGCGATGGCCGGTATACCGGTTTCGGATATCAATTGGGTCAGGGCGACGCCCAAGGGGATGTTTAGCGGTATGGTCAGCGCATTTTGTGGAACCAGCAGTTCAATGCCGAATTTATCAATAAACTTGTACAGGTTATCCTTCAACAACCGCGTTAGTTTATGTATCTTCTCTGTTGTCGAAGACGGGCGCACACGCACCCCGAAGCAATTGTGATAAATATTCTTGATGGCACGATGGGTAAAATGCGCCTCTTTCACCAGATAGGAACGCTCCGGGGGACTGTCGAGCTCACCGCCGAAGTAATAACAGGTAAATCCTTCCTGTTCGAATACATCCGCCCATTTATCTGTTTCCAGAGAGACACCGTCTGTTCCAGCCAGACGGGTTGAAACAAAGCCGACTTTGTGAACGCGACCGCAGTATTTGCATGCGCCCATATTATCTCCTCCCGATTACTGCCCAGTCTGTCGAAAGCAACGCTGGTCCGGATCAACATTCAATTTTTCGGCCGCAAGGTTTTCTTTTGACATTCATGACCTTTATGCTTTTTCACCTTGATGAAAGTTTAATATAAATAATTCACAAGTCAAGGGAAAAAGGCCGACAGCCGGCAACAGCCGCCCCTAAACAGCTCTTGTCACAGCTTCAAGCGGCATCAAATTGCAGTTAAAATATCAGGGATACCGTTTTATGCTAACCACGAAGACACAAAGGACACAAAAAGGAAGAAGAGTAAATTATCTGGGCCCATAGGACCCGGCTTTGATTTCACCCCAGCTTTCGGCTCGTAGAGCCTACAGCTCGGAGAGAGGGGTGGCGTTTAACTTTAGACGTCGAATGGAGTGATTTAATGGTGGAATAATGGCCCGCCCTGGCCTCCAGCTCGTAGCCTACCCCTCGGAGAGTGCGACTAACATATAACTTTTTGATTCTGATGTGATATTTGACATCCATTAGTAAAACGAACACTTTGTATAATCGGTCTGTGCCAGGGTATATTGAATTAAAAATCGGAAATTATCTTGATCTTATACTATTTATTTAGAAAATCGATCTAAAAAAGATCTCATCCTCATGAACCCACGATTCCGACATTCCAATATTCCATCACCCCAAGACATTTGTCTACGGCATAGCCAGTTGTCACTGCCCCCCGATGGCAGGAGATTTCTATATTTGATTAAACTATCTGTGTCCTTTGTGTCTTTGTGGTGAAAAAAATCTACTATACTCCTAGAATCTCATTTCAATCGTATTTTTACTGCATTCACGTGGGCCGTCAGCCCTTCGATTTCAGCCAGGCGCATGATATCCCTGGCTTCATTCTCAAAGGCCTGTTGGGAATACTGCACGATGCTGGTCTTTTTTACAAAATTTTCGACCGAAAGCGCAGAGGAAAAACGGGCTGTCCCGGCGGTGGGCAAGACGTGGTTGGGGCCGGCGATGTAATCCCCTACAGGCTCTGGCGTAAAGTGTCCTAAAAATACGGCACCGGCATTGCGAATTAAACCGATGACGGCAAACGGATCTTGTAATTGAAGCTCTAAGTGTTCCGGAGCAATGCGGTTGGCAAGGTCAACGGCCGCGGTTATATCCGGCACAACCAGGATCGCGCCGTAACGCGAAATTGATTCCGCGGCGATTTCGCGACGGGAGAGCACGGCGATCTGGCGCTTGACGGCATCGGCCACATCGGCGGCGGTCTCCCGGCTGTCGGTGATAAGAATCGCTGAGGCCCGAACATCATGTTCGGCCTGGGAAAGAAGATCGGCGGCCAGAAATTCAGGATTTGCAGACGTGTCCGCAATCACCAGGATTTCACTGGGACCGGCGACCATGTCGATTCCGACCGTGCCGGCGACAATTTTTTTGGCCAGGGTGACATAGATATTACCGGGGCCGACGATGACGTCGACTTTGGGAATCGTCTCAGTGCCGTATGCCAGAGCAGCAATAGCCCAGGCGCTGCCGACCTTGTACACCGCGTCGACGCCAACTTTCCTGGCGGCCACGAGTAAATAGGGATTAACTTGGCCCTGCCGGGTCGACGGCGTCACCATCGCAATGTGCTTCACGCCGGCAATTTTAGCAGGAATAACGCCCATCAGAACCGAAGAAACCAGCGGTGTCTCCCCCCCCCTACCGCCGGGGACATACACACCTGCGGCATCGACCGGATTGACCATCTGCCCCAGCAAGGTTCCCGGTCTTTGGGTGTGAAACCAGGATTTGGGGTACTGCATCGTGTGAAACGCCTCGATCTGGGCGGCCGCCCTGTTCAGCGATCGCACGAACACTTTCTCCACACTCTGAGCGGCGCTTTTAAACTCTTTTGGCGCTACTTTTAAGCCATCTATTTTCAAGCCCGGACAATCGAACCGGTTCGCGTATTTGACAAGCACCCGGTCACCGCCCTTGCGGACATCTTCCAGGATGCGCGCAACTTGCAGGTAGTCTTTTTTCTTGAAGCCCAGGCTTCGATTGGCAATGGTTTCCACCCTTTTAACGGCAGATTTGGAGGGATAGTTGTAGATTTTCATGATGTCGTCTCTCCATGGACGCTTAAAAACTTCATATCGACAAATTGTTGTCGACAATTCCGGATTATCCGGCTTAGGCAATTCATTGGTTCATCGGCTCCGGTTCTAGTCTTTCAATCGCCTTTTGTCAAGTTCAGCACTTTGAATAACATTGACTGATGAACAACCCCATAAAATACCGGTTGACAACTGATTGGCGATCTGTACAAATATGAGCCCAATTTGATGGATGCCGCAATTTCCAACTTTGTATACTTCTTTTTTGAGTAGAGACTCTTAATGAATGCGAGAAGAATTCATAATTTCAATCCCGGTCCGGCCGCACTTCCTGACAGTGTTCTCGAAGAAATTCAAAGCAATTTTTTAGATTTCAACGGCAGCGGCATGTCTGTAACCGAGATCAGCCATCGCTCCCGGTGGTTTGACGACATCATCAACGATGCCATCGCAAGAACCAGACGCCTGTTGAATATCAGTGACCAATACAAGGTATTGTTCCTGCAAGGCGGTGCAAGCTTACAGTTTTGCATGGTTCCGATGAATCTTATTGCCGGCCGCCAATCGGCAGATTATGTGGATACCGGCACGTGGTCCACAAAAGCGATCGAAGAAGCCCAGATACTGGGTAAAATGGTAAACACCGTTGCATCTTCGGCCGATAAGAATTACGCTTACATTCCGCGGGACATCTCATTCACCCGCGATGCCCGCTATGTTCACATCACCTCCAACAACACCATTGAAGGAACCCAGTGGCCGGAGTTTCCGGACACTGAAGGTATTCCTTTGATCGCCGACATGTCTTCGGACATCATGAGCCGGCCGTTTAATGTATTACCCTTCGGTCTGATATATGCAGGGGCTCAGAAAAACATCGGTCCGGCAGGGGTCTGCCTGGTGATAATCCGCGAAGATATGCTGGACCGCGTACAGGATACGATACCCAACATGCTCAGCTATACGACCTTTGCTTCCAAGAACTCGATGTACAATACGCCTCCCTGTTTTGCTGTCTACATGGTTCAGCTGGTCCTCAAGTGGCTGGAGGAGACCGTCGGCGGCCTTGAAAAAATGGATGAATTGAATCGTCAAAAGTCCGACCGGCTGTACCGGTATCTGGATTCCAGCGACTTTTACAGGCCGACAGCCCAAACCGACAGCCACTCGCTGATGAATGTCACCTTCCGCCTGGCGGATGAGTCCCTGGAACAACGCTTTTTGCAAGCCGCCCAAGCCAGCGAAATAGAGGGCCTGAAAGGCCACCGCTCCGTCGGCGGCTGCCGCGCCTCGCTTTACAATGCGACCCCCCTGGCATCCGTTGACGCGCTCATCGACTTCATGAAGCATTTCGAAAATCACAAGGGCTAAAGGTCCTTTTTGTTTTACTTGACATTACCCATAAATACGAATAATGACAGACCGAGGCACATTCGTTTAATTTCATCGAATCAGGTTTGAAGCTTCCTGCACAGACAGGTTTGGGTTCAATTTAACACCTTTACAAAAAGGGAGGTGCCATATGGACAAGATTTTACGTATTAACGTGGGTGCTGACGGCGGTCCTCAAGTCACGGAAGATTCGCTGGGAGATTATGCCGGCCTGGCCGGGCGGGCGCTCACATCGGCCATCGTATCAAAGGAAGTCCCGCCGACATGCCATCCCCTGAGTGGGGACAACAAGCTGGTGATCGCGCCGGGACTGCTCAGCGGTACCACGGCGGCCATGTCCGGACGGATGTCCGTCGGCTGCAAAAGTCCGCTGACCGGCGGCATCAAAGAGTCCAATGCCGGCGGCCAGGGCTCACAGGTGCTGGCCCGACTAGGGTATGCCGCCATCGTTCTGGAAGGCAAACCCAAAGACGGCACATTGTACAAGGTTCACATCAACAAGGACGGCGTCAATGTTACCGCGGACAACAGCCTGTGCATGCTCGGCAACTACGACCTGGTGGATAAGATGAAAGATGAGTTCGGGGGCAAGGTCGCCTGTATCTCCATCGGTCCGGCCGGCGAAATGAAAATGGCTGCTGCATCGGTTGCCTTTTCGGATATGGAGCAGCGTCCCACGCGCCATGCCGGCCGCGGCGGGGTCGGGGCTGTTATGGGCGCCAAGGGCGTCAAGGTTATCGTACTCAATGATGCCGGAATGTCAATGCGTAAGCCCAATGATCCGGACGCGTTTAAAGAAGCCAACAAGAAATTTGTCGCTGGCCTCAGAAAACATCCGGTCACTGGCGAAGGGCTGCCCGCCTATGGCACCAATGTGTTGACCAATGTGATTAACGAGGCCGGTGCCTATCCCACCAAAAACTTCATGTGGGGACGCTTTGACACCTGCTCAAAAATCAGCGGTGAGACCCAGGCCGAAACAGAAGAAGAACGCGGTGGCAAAGGAGCTGCTACCCACGGCTGTCATCGCGGATGTATCATCCGCTGCTCGGGCACCTATATGAACAAAGACGGCCAATACCTGACCAAGCAACCGGAGTATGAAACCGTCTGGGCCCATGGCGGAAACTGCGAAATCGATGATCTGGATGCCATCGCCATGTTGGATCGTCTGGATGATGACTACGGGTTGGACACCATTGAAATGGGCGCCACCATCGCGGTTGCCATGGAAGCCGGTGTAGCGGAATTTGGTGATGCCGAAGCGGCAATTAATCTGGTCAAGGAAGTCGGCAAAGGCACTGATCTGGGACGCATCCTCGGAAACGGTGCCGCCGTAACCGGCAAGGTGTTCGGCGTGGAGCGTGTCCCGGTGGTCAAAGGACAGGCAATGCCGGCCTATGATCCACGCGGGGTCCAGGGCATCGGCGTAACCTATGCCACGAGCACCCAGGGTGCCGATCATACCTCCGGCTATGCCGTGGCGACAAACATTCTCGGCGTGGGCGGCAGCGTGGATCCCCTGTCTGCCGAAGGACAGGTAGAGCTCTCGCGTAATCTGCAGATTGCCACAGCCGCCATCGATTCCACCGGCATGTGCCTGTTTATCGCATTTGCCATCATGGACCAGGAAGACACCTTCCAGGCTCTGATCGATTTGATCAATAGCTTCTACGGATTGAGCCTGACAGGCGACGATGTCGTGGCGCTCGGTAAAAAGGTCCTCGGCTTTGAGAGAGATTTTAACGCCCGGGCCGGTTTCACCAAAGAGGATGACCGCCTGCCCGATTACTTCAAGACCGAAGAACTGCCGCCGCACAACATTACGTTCAAGGTTACGGATGAAGATCTGGATCAGGTGTTTAACTTCTAATTTTTTGGCAGTTCAAATCACAGGAAGGGGAGCCCCGCAAGCGGGACTCCCCTTTATATTGTATTCATGAACACACAGCAGCAATATCACATCATTCTGGAACTTGAAAAGGACCTGCATTCCCGCTTCGCACCGGTTTTTTCGAAAGGTGTCGATGTCAAAGCCTGCCTAAACGTCAGCATCCGTGAACTCATCTGCGGTCAACTGGGAATTGAAGAGAGCTATCTTGAAAATAGAATCCAAACCATCTTCCTGGACGGCAAACCGGTGGATGATTACAATACGGCGATCATCAGAGACGGGTCACTGCTGGCCCTGTCCGCCGCCATGCCGGGACTGGTTGGAGCGATAATGCGAAGAGGCGGTCACTTCGCCGCCATGCGCAGGGAAATCACACACGACGACGAACAATCGACTGCCTGCGATCCGGAAGGAACCGTCAAGATCAAACTGTTTAATTTGACGGTGAGAGAAATCGGTCCGCTGTTATTAAAATACGGTATCCATTTGTCTTCCGGTGACCTGCAACATGTACTGACCCTGTTCGCCGACGGCTTTCGGCGAGGGTGCAAGAATATCACTTTGAATAACAGTTCTGTCACACTGGATCAACTCTCGGCGATGATTAATAAATCAGATAGCGTTTATCTTCAACTCAAAGAAATATAAAAGGGCTTACTGCTTTAGGCCATCGCATTTGATCCATATGCTGTCAGCCATCAGCATTGGGCTAATGTCTCACTCAAAAATAAATTCACATTCTGCAAGTCGATCCATCCCGCCGGCTATGTTGCGGAAGCTCGAAATATGTTTGATATTCCTTTGCTTCCGCGCCTTGCCGGCCGGGCGCCTCAACATCCAGAATGTGAATTTATTTCTTCGTGAACCCTAAGAACCTTAAGCTATATGCTACCCGCCGCCCACAGGCGGAAATACCCCTATTCTGCTCCCATCTTCAAGAATTGTATCCGGATCGACATGCACCCCGTTTAAAAATACCAGTTTGATCTGGTCGGAGGGGATGCTTAACTCCTGCAGTAGTTGATTAATGGTGAGACCGTCGCTTACTTCCACCATGCGATCTCCCAGCCGGACATCCTCGGGCAGGTAGCGAGCAAGGGTTGCGTAAAGATTGACCTCAACTTTCATTTTTTATTCACTCTTCTTAAGTATGGTGAACTTTTGCTCTCCGGTGGTACTGAAGTTGGACTGCTTTCTGCCTGCATCAATATAGCTATTATTTGTAATCCTTTCAACCTGTAGAAAAAAAGACGCTGTTAAAAGACTTCCCTGTAAAATTTCTCAGGGGGCATTTGATGGATTTGATCGGCGATGGTGTTCATCTTTAGATAGGTTCTTGAATTCACACTGTCCGGCAGAATCAGATTGTATTGACGAAACCGCCAGAAAGAAGTGGCCACCGCGCCGTATATTACGAAAGCCTGGAATTGTTTTTTTTCGGCCGGTTCAAGCCGACGTGAGCTCAGGTAACCGTCCACCAGTATCCGTGTCTTTTTAAGATCCGCCAAACCCCTCGTATTGCAGGCACCCACCACGCACATACCCAGGTCAAAAATCCTATAGTAATGGCAGGCTTCTTCGAAGTCGATTATAGCCACCAACTCGTCATCCTCAAACAAGGTGTTGTCGTAAAAAATATCGCCATGGATCAGTCCCCGGGGTAAATCCGGCCTGATGGTCTGTTCAAGGTAGACCTTTTTTTCTTTCAGCCAGGTCCGATAATCGTTATCGGCCGGGGAGTTAATCACTTCGTCAAATGATTCCAAGCCATAGGCGAATCGGTCTGGCAGATCCATTCGGGCTTCGATCCGATGCAGTCGTGCGATTTCCCGTCCAAGCCGATAAAGCATTTTCGGCTTCATCTCTTTCGGGATCGAACCTTTTAGATACCTTTTGATGAGGACCGGCTTGCATTGATGTTGCGTCACCAGACGGCCGTCTGAAGTTTTGATGACAGGGGTGGTAGGGAAAGCATTTTCTTCCAGGTGCCTGAGAAGATCAGCCAGTTGCCCGACTTCATTGAAGCTCTTTTCGTCGCAAATGGACAGGACAAAAAAGCCGGTAGTGGTCGTCAGTTTAAAACTCGAGTTGGCCTGTCCCCCTTTCAGATTTTCGAAGGCGCTGATTTCACCGAGATCGTATCTTGAAATGACCCTCTTTATATCGTCCAGATCGATTTTGGTGTAGCTCGCCATCTGAAACCTCGTGTGATAATAATTGCCTCACTGTTGTTAGTTAATTTCCATTCGCAATTATCACATCATATAATATCCGGCAATAGCTATGGAAACGCAGCAAATCTTGACACTTTATTTGTATCCAAATTTCTCCACTTCGGCTTAAATTTTACCTTTTTAATTCAACCACCGGTTTCAAATCCCGGATACAGAGTCATACCGCCATCCACGAACAGACTGATGCCGTTCACATAGTCGGCATAATCGGATGCCAGCCATACCGCAGCCCGGGCAATATCTTCCGGCTCTCCGATACGCTTATAAGGCACCAGCTCCATTAATGAATTATATGCTTCCGGTGTATCCCAGGCAGCCGTGTTGATGGGCGTGCGGATGGCTCCCGGAGCAATCGCATTGACCCGGATGCGGTAAGGTGCCACCTCCTGGGCGATGCTTTTCATCAAGAGCATCACTCCTCCCTTGGAGGCGGCGTAGTTCACATGGCCGGCCCAGGGGATGACTTCGTGTACGGAGCTCATGTGAATGATTTTGCCGGCCGAACAGGAAATTTCCTTCACCACTCCACGGCGCTTGAATTCGCGCACGGCCTCACGGGCGCAGAGAAATTGTCCGGTAAGATTGACGTTGATCACCAGATTCCAGTCTTCCAGCGACATTTCGGTAAATGGTGCATCCTTTTGCAAACCTGCATTGTTGACCAGAATATCGATGGTTCCAAATTCGTTGAACATTTTCTGAAACATGGCCAAAACCTGGTCTTCTTTAGACACGTCAGCCATGTGGGCATAAGCCCGGCTGCCGCTTTTGCGTATCTCCCCAATCACCTCGTTCGCCTCGCCGTGGCCGCGTACGTAGTTAACCATCACATCGGCGCCAGCCTGTCCCAGGCTGATTTCAACTGCTTTGCCGATACCCGAATTGGCACCGGTCACCAGGGCTTTTTGTCCTTTCAATATTTTCTCCGCCGGGCAGTGCGGCAGAACGACCTCGGGGTATTGTTCTTCACTCATTGGATTTTCTCCTTTATATTTATAAATCAGAGACTATGCCCTGATGGGAAAGTGTAAATAAAACCAGTTGCCTTTGACCTAAACCTTTAGACCAGGACTTCTATGTTAGTTTGAATGGTTTCCTGCCGCCGGCTTGTTGAATTAACTTGGCCACAAGCCCTGTCCAGCCCGTTTGATGGGCCGCGCCAAGCCCGGCGCCATTGTCACCATGAAAATACTCGTTAAAAAGTATGTAATCCCGCCAGTGGGGATCATCCTGAAATATGCGCATACCGCCGTAAATCGGCCGATCACCGCTGCCATTGCGCAAAAACATCTTGATTAGGCGCCGGGACAGTTCGGTCGCTACCTCACCCAGATTCATCATTCGACCTGACCCGGTGGGACACGCCACTTTGAGAGAATCTCCGTAGTAGTGATTGAATTTTTGCAGGGATTCGATCAGCAGGTAATTTATCGGTAACCAGATGGGCCCTCGCCAGTTGGAATTGCCGCCGAACAGGCCGCTTTCGGATTCGGCCGGCTGGTAGTTAATCGTATAGGCTTTGCCGTCCACATTGAAGGAATAGGGGTTGTGCTTGTGATACTTGGATACAGCCCGAATGCCGAACTCGGATAAAAACTCGTTTTCATCCAGCATAGGCTCCAATATCTTCTCCAGGCGATCACGGTTGACGATCGACAGCAGTCGTCTTGAATGCTCTCCCGGTGATTTGACGCAAGCGACATTGCCGCTTTCACGCAGATAGACCCGGTTTTTAAAAAACCAGTCCAGTCTGCGTTTGAATACCGGAAGGTTTTCAACCAGATCCTGCTCGAGGGTCTCAACAGCCAGAAGCGGCATGAGTCCCACCAGGGAGCGAACTTTGATGGGAGTGACGCGCCCGTTGGGCTCATGCAGCGCGTCATAAAAAAAGCCGTCTTGCTCATTCCAAAGACTCAGACCGCCGCGGTAATCACTGGTCATGGCCTGGGCGATGCGCAAAAAGTGTTCAAAAAACTTACTGGCAGTTTCCTGGTAAACCGGTTTGTCCTCTGCCAGTTCCAGAGCAATTTTGAGAAGCACCAGGCAATAAAAACCCATCCAGGCGGTTCCATCCGATTGATCAAGGTGCCCTCCGGTGGGCAGCGGGGCGCTGCGGTCGAATATACTGATGTTGTCCAGTCCGAGAAAACCGCCCTGGAATACATTGCGGCCTTCTTCGTCTTTTTTATTCACCCACCAGGTAAAATTCAGCAGAAGCTTATGAAAAATCCCTTCTAAAAACTCGGTGTCAGCCCGGCCCTGTTGTTTGGCATCGATCTTGTATACCCGCCAGGCGGCCCAGGCATGCACCGGCGGGTTGACATCGCCAAACTTCCACTCATAGGCCGGCAGTTGGCCGTTGGGATGCATGTACCACTCACGGGCCATCAAATCCAGTTGACGTTTGGCGAAGTCAGCATCGACCAGTGCCAGGGGAATACAGTGAAACGCCAGATCCCAGGCTGCATACCAGGGGTACTCCCATTTGTCAGGCATGGAGATGATATCGAAGTTGTTAAGATGCTCCCATTCGTGGTTGCGCCCTTGGCGGCGGGCATCCGGAACCGGCGGCATGGCCGGATCTCCGTTTAGCCACTGTTCGATATTGTAATAGAAAAATTGCTTGGTCCAGAGCATGCCGGCCAATGCTTGATGTTGTATCCGGTTTTCATCCGCACTTAGATTGGGATTTTGAATTGCTTTGTAAAAGTCATCAGCTTCCGTCCGTCGTTTTTCAAAAATTGGATCGAAATCTTCGAAAGCGTCCGGGTGTGTTTGGTTGACAAGGCGCAACCGCGAAGTTTGTGATTCGCCCGGTGCAATATCATTAATATAAACGGCTGCTACTTTGGTGCCTTCCCAAACCGGATTGATCGCTTCCTTTTCCCCGTTGATCAGGTAGCGGTGAAAGGCATCTTTCACATACGGATTGCCATTGGGGCTGCCGTATAAACGGGTAAAATTTGTTTCGTTGTCGGTAAAAAGAAGGTTCTCGGCATTTTCCGCGTACAAATAGTATGTTCCGGCCGCCGGGTGTCGGGCCTGGACTGCGGCAACGTCAACTGTTGCCTCGACCCGGTGAAGGTGCGGCTTGCCTGGAACATCGTGCATTGGTCCTTTATCATAACCCCAGGACCAGGTGTTGCGGAACCAGAGCGTGGGCAGGACATGACAGGTATCAGATTCCGGCCCGCGATTGGTCACCGTAATTTTTATCAGAATATCATCCGGGTGAACCTTGGCATACTCCACAAATACATCGAAGTATCGGTTGTCAACAAAGGAACCGGTATCCAGCAGTTCATACTCAAAATCACGGAAACCGCGCCGGCCATTTTCTTCCACCAAGTCGGAGTAAGGGAATTCGGTTTGCGGGTACTTGTAGAGCATCTTCATGTAGCTGTGGGTCGGGGTGCTGTCGAGGTAGAAGTAATATTCCTTGACGTCTTCACCATGATTGCCCTCGGAGCCTGTCAGACCGAACATCCGCTCCTTTAAGATTGGGTCTTTACCGTTCCACAGCGCCAATGCGAAACAAAGGTATTGAAAACGATCCGAGATACCGGCAATGCCGTCTTCACCCCAGCGATACGCCCTGCTGTGTGCGTGATCATGGGGAAAGAATTCCCAGGCCGCACCATCTTCACTGTAATCCTCACGTACGGTGCCCCATGAGCGCTCACTGAGATAGGGTCCCCATTTTTTCCAATTAGCTTTGCGGTTTCGGTATTCACTCAGCCGGTGATATTCAGCTGTCTTTTTCATAGCGATTCTCCTTCATTGCAAATAAATCCAGAATCTCTGTGGTTCGTTCAAATGATTTGCTGTTTCAAGCGGAAAGCCGGATCTGCGGAGCTAAGATAGCAATTGGAGTTAATGGCTTTTATGATGATAGGACCGCGCTGATTAAAGTCAAGACGGCAGTGTCGCTCCGTGCAGCAAGCTGGGATTATTAGATCTAAACAAAAAAAGGAATCGGGAAGTTCCCGATTCCTTATTACTCCTGATCTAATACTTGCGCGCTTCCAGTTGCCTGAAATCTGCAGCCGGGATCACGTCAGCCGGATAGGTCGCTTAACCGTGCTGGCCCCGGGGAATATTTACTGGCACAGCTCAAAAAGAGCTGCCGCACCCATACCGCCGCCGATGCACATGGATTCGACGCCGTACTGCACGCCCCGGGCCTTCATGTTGGTCAGCAAGGTTGCACACAGCTTGGCGCCTGTGCATCCCAATGGATGGCCCAGAGCGATGGCGCCGCCGTTTACGTTGACCTTTTGCATGTCGATCCCCAGTTCCCGCACGCAGTAGATTGCCTGGGACGCAAAGGCTTCGTTGATTTCAAACAGGCCGACAGCATTGATATCAACGCCGGCTTTCTCCAGCAGCTTGGGAATGGCAAACCGTGGTCCCACCCCCATCTCGTCGGGTTTGCAGCCCACAGTGGTGTAAGAACGCAGTTTGGCAATTGGTTTTATCCCCAGCTCATTGACCTTTTCTTCCGACATGATGATCGTGGCGGCAGCCCCGTCGGTGGTTTGGGAAGCATTGCCGGCCGTGACGGTGCCTCCGGCGGCAAATACCGGATTGAGCTTGGCCAGTCCTTCAAGGGTCGTGCTATCCCTGATTCCATCATCGAAATCCTGGATAAAGGTCTCCTTTTTATAGGTCCCGTCTTTATGCTCTACGAATCGGGTGGCCGGCGTCGGCACCAGTTCGCTGAAGAGTTTGTTTTTCCTTGCGTTGGCGGCTTTCATCTGGGATTGGTAGGCAAATTCGTCCTGCTCTTCTCGCGTAACGTTGTAGCGTTTGGCCACATTTTCGGCGGTGATTCCCATAGATACGTACAAATCGGCATGCTCGCGCGAATAATCCGGATGAGGCCGCGGTATAAAGCCGCCCATGGGAACGTGAGTCATCGATTCCACCCCGCCGCCGATGGTTATGTCCGCCCAACCGGCCATCACCCTTAAGGCTGAACCGGCGATGGCTTCCAGGCCCGAAGAACAGAAACGGTTAACGGTTGCCCCGGTGACCTGATAGGGAAAGCCCGCAATCTGGGCCACGAGCCGGCCGATGTTAAGACCCTGTTCGGCTTCGGGAAAGCTGCACCCGATCAAAATATCTTCCACGTCTTTTTTATCAAGATTCGGCGTTTTATCCACCACATCCGACAGAATAAAAGCCATTAAATCCTCCGGTCGGGTATCTTTAAAAGCGCCTTTGTTGCGCTTGCATCCCGGTGTTCTCACGGATGTAACGATATAAGCATCTCTCATGATATGTTTCTCCTATGTGGCAATTAAATAGTCAGATTCATCGGATGATGACGACCAACTTGTTCTGTCAATTTTTAAAATTACAAATTACAAAATCCAAATTTCAAACAATCTCAGAATCATCAAAACTCTAATTTTGTTTTGGTAATTTTACTATTTGGGATTGATGCTTGTTTGTCATTTAGCATTTGATATTTGTTATTTTGGTAACCGAAACCTGTTTTCAAATATAAAAGCAGATCCAGCAAAATGTTTGCAACTGCTAGTTGCGTAACGGTTTACCAGTATCCAGAAGGTGCTTTATTCTGGCAATCGTCTTATCCTGTTTCAGCAAATCGACAAAAGTCTGCCGTTCCAGGCTGAGGATTACCTCCTCGGCCACTTCACTGTTGGCTCGCACCTCACCGCCGCTGATGACAAAGGCGATGCGTTTGGCCAGATAGGCATCGTAGTCGGTAATAAAGCCCCCGCTGTGCATGTTGAATATCTCGGCGGCGATCATGCCCTGGGCCGCTTCGCCGACCACTTTGATTTTGCGCCTGACCGGCGGCGCATAGCCCTCATCTACCAATCTCAGCACCTCTTTCTTGGCTTCACCGATCAGATAATCGCGGTTGAACACGATGCGGTCCCTGGGGCCGAGAAATCCGTTGGCACGCGCATCGGCTGCAGATGTGGACACCTTGGCCATGGCAATGTTCATGAAAACCGGGATAAAAAATCGTGCCAAATCGATTTCGGTCGCCGCTTCGGGAATCGAGGCCAGATATTTTCGCCAAAGATTCAAACAGCCGCTGCCGGCCGGCAGCAGTCCGACACCGATCTCAACCAGACCCGTGTAAAGCTCTGCGCAAGCGACGATCCGGTCGGAAGCCAGACAGATTTCGCAGCCACCCCCCAGGGCGAGCCCGAAAGGAGCCGTCACCACCGGAAAGGGTGCGTATTTGACATCCTGGAGTGTAAACTGCAACTTCTTAACCAGGGCCTCGATATCATCAAATTTTTTTTCCATGGCTGCAGCGAGCATGCCATTCAAATCCGCGCCGGCTGAAAATGCCCCGGGCATCCCACTGGTTTGGTTGCCGATCACCAGACCGACACCGTTTTGGTCGACGTATTCGAGAGATTCCACCAGCAAATCGATAATCTCGACATTCAATGCGTTCATCTTGGTGTGAAATTCAAGACAGGCCACGCCGTCACCGAGGTCCACAAGGGTTGCCGAATCACCGGTTTTAATAATTTTACCGGCGCCCTTTAGTGCCTGCAGGGAAACGATGTTGCTGCTGGTTTTGATCTCCTTATATGCTTCGGTGGCAAAATCGTAATAATACCGGAAGCCTTTATCGGTTTTGTAAAATGAGGAATGACCGCCGGCAATCATTTTGCGAATTTTATCAGGAACGGTAAAACCCTCGGCCTGCATCTTATCGACCGATTCCGTCAATCCGATGGCATCCCAGGTTTCAAACGGGCCCATCTCGAGATTGAAACCCCATTTCATCGCATTGTCGATTTCGACGATGCAATCCGCGATTTCAGGTATCCGGTTGGCGGAATAAATCAGGTTTAGCACCAGCGCTTTCCAGGCGAACCGGGCGGCCTTGTCATCGCCATACACCACTGCCCGCATCTTATCCGCCAGATCTTTGGCTTTGCCGGCTGCATCGAGACATGCAAAAACGGGTTTTTCCAGGTCACGGTATTCCAGTGTTGCCGGATCGATCACTTTGCGAATGACCTGCCACTCCGGTGTCAGATCTGTTTTATAAAAACCGCTCCGGACCTTTTTCCCGAGGAGCCCCTTTTTTATCATTGAATTTACGAAATCAGGCACGACGAAATCTTCGCGAGCCTCGTCATCCTGAAGCAGATCATAAGTATTGCGGGCCACATGGCCGAGGGTATCCAGGCCCACAAGATCAGCGGTTTTGAACATCGCAGTTTTGGGACGCCCCATCACCGGGCCGAATATCGCATCTACCTCCGGAATCGATAATCCGTCTTCCAGCATCAGTTGCATGGCCTTAACCATCCCCTGGATACCGATCCGGTTGCCGATAAAATTGGGGGTGTCTTTGGCCCGGACGATGCCTTTCCCAAGGATTCTTTCGCCGAAATCTATTATGAATTCCAGCACTTCGGGCAGGGTCTCTTCGCCGGCAATAATTTCCAGAAGTCGCATGTAACGAACCGGATTAAAAAAGTGGGTCCCCAGAAAGTGCTGTTTGAACTCGGTGCTCAATCCCGCCGACATGGCCTTCAGCGGTATACCGGATGTATTCGTGGTAACAATGGCGCCTTTCTTTCGAACCGGTTCGATCCGTTTTAGCAGATCCTGTTTGACTTTCAGATTCTCCACCACCACTTCGATAATCCAGTCACAATCGGCGACCTTCTCAAAATCGTCTTCGAGGTTACCGATGGAAATGCAGTCTGCATCCTTCGGGTGCATAATCAAGGCCGGACTCGACGCAAGGATGGTATCCAGGCCCGACTTGGCGATTCTGTTTCTGGCGTCCGGATTGCTCCTGGTTTCATCGGTTAAATCAGGCGGCAGGATATCGAGCATAAGGGTCTTTACACCGGCACTGGCAAGCAGGGCCGCGATTCCTCCTCCCATTACGCCTGATCCGATCACCGCGGCTTTTCTGATCTTTCTAACCATAGTTACCTCCTGGAACATGTTTCCAAATTTATGAATGAATATTCATTCACTTAACAAAGACCGGTTTCGTCCGTCAAGGAAAAAGACTTCAAGGCGGCGGACTCGAAATATTTAATTTTTATTATATATATTAGATATTTATATAAAAAATGTCAAGGTGCCGTGTACATTAGTGGATCAAACAATCTTTCCGCAGGGTATTTTGTACAATGAATAATAATTCATTACCGGTAAAAATCGGTGTTTTTTTGCCATGCGGGCGGCGGATGTCGGACCGTTACAACCGGGGACGCCAAACGGCAGGAAACAAACAGATATAGAAGTGACAAGTATGAATTAATTCAAGGCCGTCTTTTTCGATGGTATCATCTCAATGACGTGGTTTTCTTGCATTTCATGGCGAATCCGGTCAAACTGTTCTTCGGCCGCAAGAAACGCATCGACAACATCCGGGTCAAAATGTGTTTCCTTTAAACTGATAATCATATCGCGCGTTCTGGCATGTGAATAGGCTTCCTTGTAATTCCGCTTCGATGTCAGCGCATCATAAACGTCGGCCAGCGCTACTATCCGGGCTGACAGGGGAATTTCCTCTTGCTTGAGCCCTTTCGGATAACCGCTGCCGTCCCACTTTTCATGGTGACAATACGCAATCTCCTTGCCGAGTGTCAGAAAGGATTCGCCAGCGGTCTGAGCGTCGATGGCATTTAGGGCATCCCCGCCGAGAATCGTATGGGTTTTTATCACTTCAAATTCCTCATTGGTCAGTTCACCCGGTTTTAGAAGTATCGCGTCAGGGATTCCGACCTTGCCGATATCGTGAAGAATGGAGGAGCCGAATATGTCTTCGATATACTTTTCTGAAACGTATGCTTCATACTGCGGCAAAAGGGCTATTTTTTCGGCAATCAATCGACTGTATTCACGGATTCTTTCCAGATGTTTGCCGGTCCCTTCGTCCCTGTATTCGGCCAATTTTGATAAACCCAATATGGTGGCAGAGCGGGCCTCCTGCAGTTGGACGGCCAGACGCATTTTCTCTCTTTCGGCTTTTAGCCGCTCGGTTACATCCCTGATAACACCCCGGTAACCGATGGGCTTATCTTCACGATCCAAGCGCAGGGAGACGGAAAGTTCCAATATACGTGTGCTGCCGTCCTTGTGTATTACTTCAGATTCCGTAAGGGTTAACGACTTGCCGGTTGCTAAAACTGTCTCAAACGCCCAATCAGCATGTCGAGTTGTTTCCAGTGTCGTGAAATCTCGATGATTCATCTGAAGCAGTTCACCCCGCGAATAGCCGATCATTTTGCAGGTGGAATCATTGAAGAAGGTGATATTCCCGGACAGATCGATTTCATAATACCCCTCTTCGATACTCTCAAGGATGGTTCGGTATTTTTCTTCGCTGACTTTCAAGTCTTCTTCGGCCTTTTTCCGGTTGTTGATGGTATACTGGACATGGGAACCAAAGAAAAGGAAAAGGCAAAACACGATGATACGCGGCCATACCTCGTCGATATCGGGCCCGAGCAGTTGCTTGAGGAAACTAACGAGTCTGTAGAATAAGTAATAATCGCAGCAAGTATTCACCCGATATCGCCAGCAAATAAAAAAACCTGGAAAATTACTTTTATAAAGCTGCTCAATTTAGGCTGATAAGGCCTTGT
>Ga0126326_1000075_pt1 | contig 57408 bp, 48 predicted proteins | sample InaspJWI67metaG_FD_94485 | JGI IMG/M metagenome (GOLD analysis project Ga0126326, IMG submission 94485) | Marine gutless worms symbiont microbial communities from Oahu, Hawaii - Inanidrilus sp. 1 OAHU.JWI-67 metaG | ecosystem: Host-associated > Annelida > Digestive system > Unclassified | place... | reverse complement strand
TATCCTGGTTCATGGGTGGTGTATCCTTTCCTTTTTAGTGTGGCCGGTTGACTGCTGCTAACAATCTACCGGTGGATACACCGCCTTTTCCTTTAAACACAACTTTTAAATATAACTCCAAATATGAAAGGAGATTTAAAATGCGTAACTTTAATTTTAGAAATGTGATGTTGGTACTGGCCGTGGTGGCCATGGTTGGTGTGGGCGCGACCGCCTTTGCCGGTTGGGGCAGAGGTTGGGGGCATGGGCCCGGTTATCATTACGGAGGTCGGGGCGGATCCGGTTACGGCCCCGGTGCTATGATGGGCAACCTGAGTGACGAAGAAATCAAAGCTCTGGAACAGGAGCGGCAGGCCTTTTTCAAAGATACGGAAAAGATCCGTCAGGAGCTTTATTCGAAGGAGCTGGAGCTGAGAAGCGAAATGGTAAAGGAAAATCCGGATGCCGCAAAGGCCGCGCGTCTGCAGACGGAGATATCCAAGCTTGAGGCTCAGTTGGATCAAAAGCGAATCGATCACATGATCAAAATGCGAAAACTCAATCCCAATGCCGGCCGCGGATACATGATGGGTCGGGGCGGCAAGGGCTACGGTCCGGGTTATGGACGTGGCAGCAAAGGCTATGGCCGGGGTTATGGTGGCGGCGGTATGGGCTATGGCCCGGGTTATGGTGGCGGCTGCTGGAGATAAGTGAAACGGCTAATTCAGCTGGGCCAGTCGATTCGGTTGCGACGGTCGCTGGCCCACTAACCAAATCCATCCAGATTATTTCTCACCACAAGTCACAAAGGACACGAAGAATTTATTTTACTTTTTCTTCGTGTCTTTTGTGTCTTTGTGTTTAAAACAAATCTGTTTCTGACGATCCTCGAGGCGCATCCGGTAATGTGAGCTTAAATATGGTACATCGCTAATCTCTTTTCCCCGAAACGCATCGGCAGAACAACGGCGGCGATGCTCAGGCCGAGGACGGCGGTGAAAGAGCCGACGGCCCAGCTCCATTCGAGAAACGTCAGCGGCCTTTCCCGCAAGTCGGCCATGAAAATGTGATAAACAGGTCCGGCTTCAAGCACGATGACCGTGCCGATGAATCCCGCACATAGAATCATGAACACCAGGCCGCCGAAGCTCGTAACGGTCTGGGCCGGATTTTCAGCCTTGAAATCCGGATATGCCGCTCCAAAGCCGATTCCCATGGCAACGATCCCAGGCACCAGCAAGAACACGGTCGTCGTTGAAAGCACCATCATAAAATCCGTGACCTGCAAGAGCAAATTGGTTAGAAATATGAGGATCTCGGTCAAAATCAGCAAGGGAAAGTAATAAATGAAGAATTTTATCCACAGGAAGTTTCTGAGGGAACCGGGTGAGGATTTTACGATCCAGAAAGCATCCTTTTCGGCACTTACTGCCGGATAGGCAAAACGCCCGGCAACTGCGGTCAATACAAACAGGGCCAGGCCCATGTTCAAAAAAGAGAGAACATTTTGCAGGTAGACGGTCTTAATCGGTGACTTTTCAAGGGGCAGAACTTTAAAATTATAAACATATATGATGACCAGGGCGGCGATCAATAAAAGCTGTGACCATTGACTTTGATCCCGAAAGAAACATTTGATCTCCTTTTCCGTGAATGCTTTGATCGATCCAGGCAGAAAACCGGTGAAGCGCTGTAGCCAGCTACCGCTTTTAATCAAGCGGAGCTGGGCGGTCTGGGTTTTTGCAAAACCTTTGTAGTAAATAAAATCTGCGATCACCAGGTTGCTGAAAAAAAGCGTACCGGCAAAACTCCAGGCAAGTGCTATGTGAAACAGGCTGCCGGCCACAGATCCTTCCAGCGCGGCCTTTATGGCGTCATAAGCCCAGGTGCTTGGAAGCAGCGGCGAAGAAGGGGTTTGCAGTGCGGTAACATATACCAGAACGGTATCGAACACTTCCGGGTCAACCATAAGCTCCGGTTTTATGAGGCGCACGGCCAGATACAGGACGACAAAAAACAGGATGCCCACAAAGACAAAGATATTTTTCATCCGGTTGGCCGGCACGACCATCACGGCGATCATCACCATGGCCGCACCCAGCCCGGATGAGACCAGAACAAGCGAGATGACGGACAGCAGAGCGCTGATGTAAAAAAACAGACCGGTGTCATAGACAACGCCGAAAGAGATAAAAACCGGGAGCGAATAAATAATGACCATCCAACTGCTGTCGATCGTACTGTCGATCCAGCGGGCGATAAATATTTTGCAATATGAAACCGGCATGGCATGCACCAGAAAAAGATCTCTGGAAAGATAAAGCTTGGAGAGCGAAGTCAGGATGCTGCTGAAGATCAGCAGCGCAAAAGCGGTGATCAGCAGCATGGACAGCAGTTTATAGTTGAGGATATCGCCGATATCTTCAATACCTTTAAAATAGAGTAAAACACGCAGCGATATTGCAAAAAGACCGCTCCAGAAAAGTACACCGATCATCCCCAACACTGAGATCTTGAGCACCCGTTTGCGTGTGCCTTTTGATCGTCCACCGTTTCTGAATGCGATGATTCTTGGCTTTAGCAGGGCAATGATGTCATGCATGGTGGAAACTCCGGTTGTCCTTTCGGAAAGATGATCGCGTATCGCGTTTTAAATAGTATCCTACCTTTTCGGTTCTTCATGCGAGGTCAAATTCAGAAACACCTGTTCCAAGTCGGTATCCGAGACGCCCGCCTCGCGTTGGAGGTCTTCAGTCGTACCGTTGGCGATCATGCGACCCTTGTTGATGACGCCGATGCGATCGCAGACTTCTTCCGCAACCTTGAGGGTATGGGTCGACACGAACACCGTCACGCCGTTTTGCGCCAGCTGCCTGAAGAGATCCTTGACCATTATGATCGCGACCGGGTCGAGTCCGACCATGGGCTCATCGACAACAATGACTTGCGGATCGTGAACGAGAGCGGCGGCGAATATCAACCGCTGGCGCATGCCGTGCGAATACGATTCTATCAATTCGTTTGACCAGTCGGACAGGGCAAAGCGTTTTAGCTCCGTTTCGGCTTTTTGCCGGAATCCATTCGTATTGACACCGTACAGATCAGCAGTGAATTGCAGGAACTCCAAACCAGTGAGCTTTTCGTAGAGATAGGGTCGATCCGGAATAAATCCGATTTTCATTTTGGCTGCAACCGGCTGCTGCTGTATGTCGATGCCACAGATCCGGACCCGGCCTTCGGTCGGTGCCAGTATTCCGCTGATAATTTTGATGGTGGTGGTTTTTCCGGCGCCATTCGGACCGATAAAGCCGAATACCTCCCCCGGGTTTGCCGTGAGGTTCAAACTGCTTACCGCCGTAAAATCGGCGTACTTTTTGGTTATACCTTCCAGCTCGATCATCGGTTTATAATTTTCCTTCCCGGGTCCCTTCGATAACCGCGATGTTTACCCTTCCGATAACCCCCAACAGGTCAAACTGTTGCTGGGATCCGGTGGCGAACCGGATATGGGTCACATCCGCCGGCAACTGACCGAATGAGGCATCGGCTGTAATCCAGTTGCCGACGTACAGCAAATTCCAGGCATGATAGTAGAAACGACCGTTGAGATAAACCAAACCGGTTTCAATCCTGGCCGGTATGCCGGCCGCCCGGGCCAGTGCAGCCAGGAGCACGGCGTGCTCGTTGCAATCACCTACACGGTTTTCAAGGGTCGACAGGGCATCCGGCAAAGACACAACCGGACGTTTTTCGATATTGTCGTAAACCCACATTAACAGGCGTTTGGCCCTGTCTAAAGGAACACCGCCTTCGTCCCGGAGGATTTTTTGGGCCAGGTCGTGTATTTTCTGATGATCGGACTGGATGAAAGGGCTTGGTTTTAAAAAGACCTGCTCGAACCTCGGCAACCTGTCCGTTGCCAGTTGTTGCGGCAAACCGTCCAGAGACTCTTTGTTCACCGTGACTGTGTTTTCATCCACAGATTGCCGGCCCCCATTCAAATGAACCTGGGCCAGGTCGATGCCGCTGATTTTCAGCTTTAGGGTTTCAAGGATTTGCGGGTTTTCGAACTTCACATTGGAGTCAATGGAAACCATCCGGGTCAGGTCTTCTCCCGAACCGGTTTGAAACGCGGAAAGTGCTTCCGGTCGGGTTGTTTTCTCAAGCCGAATCCCCAGCACTCCTTTTTCTTGAAGAATTTCGCCCCTTTCCCCGATCCAGGCAAACTGGTTCGCACCCTTGAAATTGAGCAACATCTTGGTAGCCTTGCGATCAGTGCCCATGATGCCGATAACCTCCCGGCCGACCACACTGATATTAACCGGTTGTTGTCCCATTGAAACCGGATCAAAAATGTCAAAAGTGACCTGATTACCCTGTTTTAAGTTCAGGGCGCCGATCGCATGGACAAGCCCGGTCACCAGATAGGGTTTGTTTTTTAACTGAATTTTAAAGTTTCGGCTGGTGCCGGCACTTTCGGTTCTGACCGCAAGCGCTTTTCCGGAAACTCTGCCGCGGGCCGAAAAGCTGAAGCGTCCGGAGTGGATGACAAAATCGATCGCTGAGAGACTGAAATCCGTGTTGAGACGTCCGCGGGTGTTCAGGTTAATATCCTGAACCATCCCCATGACATTGATACGCATAAACACTTTTTCCCCGACAATAAAGCCGTTCTCTTGTCTTGAAAATGTCTTGTGCGAATAACCGATCTTTTGGTCCTTTTGATATATATTCATCCATGTTTCACTCTGCGGCAGCGATTCGAGATAGATTTCGTCCAGAATCTTCGGTCCGGCAAACTTGCCGGCAAGATCCAGCCGAACCGCAAGGAGAAGCGCAAAACTTATCAAACAGGCGACAGCGGCGATTGAAAAAAATTTACTGCGATAGACAGGCATAAGGTTATGGCTTATGTTAAAACAGAAAAACCGGAAAACGACAGCTCCTGTTTGTCCGGCGGTGTTGGATAAAGCTTAATTTATCCCGAAAATTAACATCTGCCTAAGAGTATCATTTTGAGACGTTCTGTTCAAGTTCGGCATGCAAATTGAGAACAAATTAAGTCATCGTATTCATGATTGCATGTATGCAGTGGCTTAAGTCCGGTCTGCTGCAAAATCGCCCGCCATGTTGGATCAATGTTGGAATCGTGCTATAATGCCGGCATGTGGCAGTTATCATTTCAGGGGGACTTTTCCATGGGGCATAAGGTTTTGGCCTTTATCGCCGTCTTGATATTTTTTTTACCCTGCGCCTCGGCCCAGGAGAACATTGCCAATTCAATCGTCAAGATCTACACGACCTATGATCGGCCCAATTACTTTCGTCCCTGGCAGATGAAAGGGCAGCGCAACAGCATCGGCTCCGGCAGTATCATCTCCGGGAACCGGATTTTGACCAACGCCCACGTGGTCAGTGACCATACATTTATTCGCGTAAGGCGGGCCGGCCAGGCCGACAAATATGTCGCCACGGTCGAGGCGATTTCGCATGAGTTGGATCTGGCGATTTTAAGGGTGCAGGATCAAGCCCTTTTCAGGGGCGCGCGCCCGCTGGAAATCGGCACCCTGCCCCGGGTGGGGGACAAGGTGTCGGCTTACGGATTTCCGAAAGGCGGCACGCGCATTACGGTTACCGAAGGAATCGTATCGCGGATCGAGCGCAAGATATACAGCCACTCGCGCTTCAAAAACCTTGTCTGCCAAATAGATGCCGCAATTAATCCCGGAGCCAGCGGGGGACCGGTGATCTCCGGCGGGAAAATCGTGGGGGTTATTTTTCAAAGTACTTCCGGGCAGAGTATCGGTTACATGGTTCCGGTGCCTGTTGTGCGCCATTTCTTCAAAGATCTGGAAGACGGACGACACGACGGCGTACCGACGCTTTTTTTCGTCTGGCAAAACTTGGAAAATCCCCAGATGCGGGAATACCTGAATATGGATAAAGATCAGTCCGGAATTCTGGTCAAAGAAGTTTCGCCGCCTTTTCTGGGGGAAAATATGCTCAAACCCGGCGATGTTATATTAAGTATCGATGGTTCTAATATCGCCAATGACGGAACGATTGCCATCAGGGAGACGGAACGTATTTCGTTTGGCTACGCGATAGATCGCAAGCAGCTAATGGAAAGTGTTGCCATTGAAGTCCTGCGCCAGGGTCGGATTCATAAACTCAAAATAGATATGCGGGTACCCAGGATATCGACCGGATATCTTATCCCGCGCATTCAATACGAAACCCTGCCGACATATTATATTATCGGCGGACTTGTTTTCACACGCCTGACCGCTAATTATCTGAATAGTTGGGGCAAGTGGGGGAGCATTCCGCTGGCGCTGAAAAACTATTATTTTGAAATTGTCACACCTGAAAACCAGCAGCGCAAAGATGTCGTAATTCTGATGGACATCCTCCCGGATGAGATCAATATCGGCTATGATTATTTTACAAACTGGGTCATCGCCGAGGTAAACGGCCGAAAAATCAACAGCATGAAAGATCTGGTACAGGCCTTTGAAAGTAGCACCGGTACCTATCACCGCATTCTTTTTGAAGATCATAACGCGGAGATTATCCTTGCGACCAGCGATTTGAAAGAAAAGAGCCGCAATATTCTGAAAAAGTATAAAGTCATCGCCGACCGGTCCCCTGATCTGTCCAGCCCTTAAACACCGCATGTGTTTCAAACATGTCGATGATCGTAGACTGAATGCAGCGGCGCATGACGTTGAATCATTTAACAGTTGATTTTATACACGGAGATCCTGGTCCCTTGGGCCTGGAATCTCTACTATCACACTTAAGGAGGTCATATGAGGAAAGAGAATCACTCGATTATGAGGGTTGCGGCAATGGTTTCAATGGCGACAGTTTTGTTTCTTGCAGTCACCGCCACTACCGCTGCCGCAGATGGTCTGCAGGTGGAAAGGGCTGTTATTTGTGAACAGGTTGTCGATCGTGAGCCGGTCGATGTCAGCAGCAGTTTTTCGGCGACGGTCGGAAAACTGTATTTTTTTACCAGGATTGTCGGCGCTGAAGGCAATACCCAGGTGACCCATGTCTGGTATTATGGTGATACCGAGCGCGCCCGGGTAACGTTATCGGTAAGGGCCAGCAACTGGCGTACGTACAGCTCAAAGCGCCTACAGGCCCATGAGATCGGCGCCTGGCGTGCTGAGATACTCGATGCCGAAGGCAACACGCTGGCGACAGCTCGATTTGAAGTTACACAATAATACAGCTCCTGATGCTGCCGGTGGGCATTGGGCCTTGCGGCAGCACCACCAATCCCTGGCTGCTTGAGATGGTCACGGCAGCTGCTCGTTCGGCTCCCTTACTGTCCTTGGTAATCCGGAGACGGAGGCGACCACGTTGTACCTGGCGCGTAAAAATGTTAATGGTTCGCTGCAGTATATCATCCGGGAGACGTACCGGGACGGCGACCTTTTGCGCAGCCGCGATCTCTTCGACCTGGGGGCGAATCCCGCCCGATATATTATCTACCCGGGTGGAAATTCCTTTTACATAGATGAAGCTGTAGAAGATTCACTGTCCAGCGCAAAAAGTCGATCTTCCCTTGATGAGCTGGAAGATATATTCTGGCCGTTTGTAAAGCCGAGAATCAAGAGAGCTCTGGAATCATTCCGTCGAAGAGAATTGTGCTACCGGCAAGCAAGGTGCCAGGCCGGCACCAAGGCCGATGGTTCGCAGCATATCTTTGATAAACGCCGGCTGTATTATCTGAAAACCGGCCATGCCAATCAAGCCGGCATCGGGCGCCTGCCGCCAAGATTCTTCCGGCTGTTCGACAACAAATCCAGAGATGAAATCGAGCAGAATCTCATCCAAATGGAAACCGTGTTGCGGGCAACCGAACTGAAGACCTATGTCTACACGATATTCGATATCAACAAATTCTTCAGGGAGTCCTTTGCCAAAGATATACCGCAGTTTCTCGATCAGTTGAAAGTGGATGCATATTTCATCGAAGAAATTTGCAGGCTCAATCAAGATCCCGGCTTCTGGGCCGGCATGCAAAGGACTGACGGACTGCATGAATATCTTATCCGGTATGCAATTATGTATTTCGACTTCGATTATACGCCCCGAAATTTCATGGAAGAAACCATTCGCCGTTTCATGGACGGCAGGCGCGACTACCGTGCGCTGCGCAGAAGTCATGTCTCTGTTGATGAAGCCAGTTCGATCTTTGCCGTCGAAAAGACGAGCTTGCAGAAGATGAATAGAGCGCAGCTGGCGCGGCTGTTTCGCCGGCGGGCAATGAAGCTGCATCCTGATAAAGGCGGTGATCATGATACCTTTGTGAAACTGACCGATGCGTATCACAGCCTGCTGCGGACCAAAAATTAATCGAATACACGCCACAGGTTTTAATCCCCTGCAACTTTAAACTGAATAAGGAAATCGTCATGGATCAAAAAGACTGGAATCCGGGAAGTCTACTGGAGTTGTCCGGCTTTTACTGGCGGAGCTGCGTCCTGCATGCCGCGGTCAAGCTGGACATTTTTACGGCTGTCGGAAATGAAACCCTCGGCAGCGAAGACCTGGCCCGCAAGTGCAACTGTTCCGGCAGGGGCCTGGTGAGGCTGCTCAACGCCGCTGCAGCCCTGGGGTTGCTGTCTAAAACAGATGATCGATTTTCCAACACCCAGGCAAGCGCCACCTTTCTCTCCAAGGAAAGTGACAAATATATCGGGCACATTATACGGCACCATCACCACCTGATGGCCTCCTGGGCCGATCTGGACCAGGCGGTGAGCACGGGTCGGCCGATACGAACCAGAGCCTCGCGCACCGACGAGCAGTGGCGGGAGAGTTTTTTGATGGGCATGTTCAACATGGCCATGAGTATGGCCCCGCGACTGGTACCGTTGATTGATCTCGCAGGCTGCACACACCTGCTCGATCTGGGTGGCGGTCCTGGTACATATGCCATTCATTTCTGCCGGGCAAATCCGGACCTTAAAGCCACCGTGTTCGATCTGCCGACCACCCGCCCTTTTGCCGAAAAAACCATCGACCGGTTCGGTCTTTCCGATCGGATCGCGTTTAAAGCGGGCGACTACCTTGAAGATGATATCGGCCGCAATTATGATGCCGCCTGGCTCTCTCATATTCTTCACGGTGAAGGCCCCGACCATTGCAATCAAATTATTCGTAAGGTGGTCAAGGGCCTGAACCCGGGCGGTTTGATCGTCGTGCACGAATTTATCCTGGACAACACCATGGACGCGCCGCTTTTCCCGGCGCTTTTCTCCCTCAACATGCTGTTGGGGACCGAAGCCGGCCAGGCCTATTCGCAGCAGCAGCTTGAGAACATGTTGACCGGGGCCGGTGTGAAGAATATCGAGCGAGTCTATTTTGAAAGTCCCAATGACTCCGGCATCATGCTGGGAGTGGTCTAGCTGCTATATTAGTGGTCCCTGGCGTGATTGACATGGGGATTTATTTCAGTTAGCATGGCTGTCGGTTAGCCGGTTTGCCCGTTAGCCGGTTGGCCCGTTGAGCCAGTATGTCGGTTAGGCCGGCTGAACACTTCATGTAATAAATTCGATGTGAAGTCCCGCCACCCGGGATTGCTCCTTATATTACAAATCGTAGAAAAACTTACGAGTTAAATTTTTCAAAGCGGAACGACGCTTCTAGTGGTAAAATTATAGTATTCATAAGAATTACTGGCCGATCCGGCCCACCGGACTCAAACAGCCCAGAGCACCGAACCGGCTAACGAGCAAATGGGCACAACCGTCAAACCGGCAAACGGGCTAACCGGCTAACCGGCTAACCGGCCCAGCGGGCCCAACCACCTGGAAAACCAAATGATCATTGGACTGGATGTCGGCGGAACGCATACGGATGTCGTATTGCTGGGCGATGAAGGTGTCCGGGCGCAAATCAAGGTTCCTACGGATCCGCACGATCTGTTTCGTACAGTGCTTGCCAGTCTTGAAGAGATTACCAAAGGCATTGACCCGGACAGCGTTCAACGAATCGTCCTCAGTACAACCCTGACCACCAACGCCATCGTCCAGAGCAAGATACCGCCGGTGGGGATGATCGTCTCCAGCGGACCGGGTATCGATCCGGCGTTTTATCGTACCAATTCACATTATTTTGCGGTATCCGGATCGATCGACCATCGGGGCCGTGAAATTACGCCGATCGATGAAAAAGAGATCCGAGACATTGCCGCCATCCTGAAACGCGAGGGCATCCGGCACGTCGGCGTTGTCGGCAAGTTTTCGGTGCGCAATCCGCGCCACGAATTGCAGATCCATCGTATCTTATCCGACGGTTTTGAGCGGGTATTCATGGGGCATCAGGTTTCAGGCAACTTGAATTTCTCTCGCCGGGTTGCCACGACATATCTTAATACCGCCGTATTTCCGCTTCACAGAAGGTTTTTCCAGGCCGTAAAAATGTCTCTCATTAAAAAGGGTCTGCAGGTACCGATTCATATTCTCAAAGCCGATGGCGGGACGATGGACCTTGCGTTCTCCATGGACTTTCCCGGCCGGACAATCCTTTCCGGTCCGGCTGCCAGTGTAATGGGATCGATCGCCTTTTCTCCGGAAAATACCGACGCCATGAGCCTGGACATCGGCGGCACCACCACCGACATGGCCCTAATCAGCAACCGCGTGCCGCTTCTCCATCCTGTCGGTATCCGGCTGGGGGGCTACCAGACCTTGATCCGTTCCCTGGACACCCGTTCAATCGGTATCGGCGGCGACAGCCTGGTGAAGGTCAGACACGACGATCTTGTCATCGGTCCGCAGCGCGAAGGACCGGCCATGGCGTTCGGCGGGAGGCATCCGACCGTGACCGATGCGCTGGTCGTCCTGGGCAGAGTGAACGACGGAGATCGGGACAGCGCGATCAAAGGTATCCAGTCGATTGCCGATGTACTTGCCGGTTCTGTCGAAGAAGCTGCATTCGGAATTTTCGATGCTGCCTGCCGCAAGATCCTGGCTCATGCGCAGAAGATGATCGATCGCGTTAACAATCGGCCGGTCTACACCGTGCAAGATATTCACGCGGGAGCCAACGTCGATCCGACGATGCTGCTGGTCCTGGGCGGGCCGGCAACCTATTTTGCCGAACATTTCAAGGAAATCAGCGATTACGACGTACGGGTGATTCCCCGATGGCAGGTGGCCAATGCCATCGGGGCGGCTCTGGCCCGGACCACATGTGAAGTAACCCTTTTTACGGATACCCAACTCGGAATTGCCGTAGCGCCCGAAGAAGATTTCAAAGAGAAGGTCGGCAAAAACTTCTCAGACCGGGATGCGGTCCGCAGGGCCAGCGCCCTGCTTAACAAAAAGGCGCTGCAAATCGGGGCCGCTGCCGAAGACCTTGAAACGGAAGTATTGGAGGCCCAGCAGTTTAACATGGTGCGCGGCTTTCTCACCACCGGCAAAAATATTCGGGTCAAGGTGCAGGTAAAGCCGGGACTGATTCATGCGTATGATACGGTTGTGGAGAAGCTGGCCGGCTGATCGGATGAAATGTAACATTTGATTTTAGTGCTTTGTTGCGAGTTACGAGTTGCGCGTTGCGGGTGACTCCGGGAGATACCCAACCTGCTGACACTTCTCTGATGCAACTGGAACCAGGATATTGAGACTGCTTTTGAGCTAAGCATAACGGCACCAAGGGATATTGGTATGCTGAAAGCCAAACACAAAACTGGTCTGGTCTTTTTTCCGGCCTTTGACTGGGCCATCAGTCCCACCCATCCTGAAAGGGAAGAACGCCTGTTGTATACCCAGGATCAGGTGCTCGAGGAAGGATTGTTCGATATCGACGGCATCACCGAATTCAAACCGGACCTTGTCACCGCCGAAGATATTCAACGCGTGCATTTTTGCGTACCGGATGTCTGGAATGTGACCACCGAATCTCATTTTATCAGTGCTGGTGGCGCCAAAACCGTCGGCTCGGCCGTTGTCGAGCAGAAGGTCGAACGGGGATTTGCACTGGTGCGCCCGCCGGGACACCACGCCATGCGCGTGGTACACGGATCGAGGGGCTTCTGCAATATTAACATCGAAGCCATCATGATCGAATACCTGCGCCGGGCATATGCCATCGACCGGGTGGCGGTTGTCGATACGGACTGTCACCATGGCGATGGGACCCAGGACATTTACTGGCATGACCCGGACACCCTGTTCATATCGATTCACCAGGACGGGCGAACCCTGTATCCGGGTTCCGGGTTCCCCAATGAACAGGGCGGCGCCAATGCGCTGGGGACTACGGTCAATGTCCCGCTGCCCCCCGGCACTTCCAAGCAAGGCTTTATTTATGCCGTCGAGAACGAGGTTATGCCGATCCTGGAAGATTTTAAGCCCGATATCATCATCAATTCGGCCGGACAGGACAATCATTATTCGGATCCCATTACCAACATGAATTTTTGCGCCCAGGGTTATGCCGTCCTGACCGAGATACTGCAACCCGATATCGCCGTGCTTGAAGGCGGCTATTCGATCGAAGGCGCGCTGCCCTATGTCAACGTCGGTATTATCCTGGCCATGGCCGGGATCGATTATGCCGGGGTCAAAGAACCGGATTATGATCCTGAGCGGATTCGCCAGCGGCCTGAAACGACGCGCATGATTGAAAACGTCGCAGACTTGGTTCTAGGCAGCTGGCGCCAAAGAGAAATTGACCGGCAGCGGCTGGTGGGAAAAAAAGAATTCGAAGAGCGCACCCGCCGTATTTTTTACGACACCGACGGGATCCACGAGTCGCAGACCGAGCAAAACCGCCTTTGCCCGGACTGCGCCGGCGCCTGGCAAATCGAGTCGACTTCCGACCGGGGATACCGAATCCTGGCCGTTCACATCCCCCGTAAAGCCTGCAAGACTTGCCGGCAGCTGGGCTATGATTGGCTGGATGCCGCCGATCCCGATGCCTATCACTTTATCTTCCTGCAGGATCGGACGAAGGATGAGTTTTTGCAGATAGGGGATCGTTAATTCTGACTCGGAGCTATACAAAGCGCGAAAACATAAAAGGCTTGATTCTCACTACAAAGACTCAAAGGACACAAAGGTGTTCTTTCTTTTAAAGATGACTTTACGAGTTACGGGTTGCGCGTTAAAAAAATGGAAACCATCCTATTGAAGACCCGTACCCCGTAATCCCGCTATAAGCGGGACAACAGTCCCATTACAATCCAGTATGCTATTCACTGCTCTGATAGAGCCAAATCTTTCAAACGTTATGTTAAAAAATGCTTGGTGTCTTTGGGGTGAGAAAAAACAAGACCTAAACCTCGAATTTTATGGTGCCTGAAGATTGATCTACCGCCAGTCAAAAATAAGAAAAAACCTTGAATTGCGTGCCCGGGTCATTCAGGCGATCCGGCAATTTTTTGTCGACAGCGGCTATCTGGAAGTGGAAACTCCCAATCGCATACCGGCCCCGGCCCCGGAGGCCAATATCGATGCCCAGCCAGCGGGCAACTGGTTCCTGCACACCTCCCCGGAGTTGTGTATGAAAAGGTTGCTGGCTGCCGGGTTGCCCAGGATTTTTCAGGTATGCAAATGTTTTCGACACAGAGAAAGAGGCCGCAAGCATCTTCCCGAGCTCACCATGCTCGAATGGTACACGGCCGGCGGTGATTATCTGCAGATGATGGACCAGTGTGAAGCGCTGATCGACCGGGTGGCCCGACAGACCGGCAGCGGCGGCTCTATGGTTTATCAAGGAAACCAAATCGATCTGCAAACGCCGTGGCCAAGATTGTCGGTGGCCGAGGCCTTTAAGCGCTATACAGCCACGACCATGGAAATCGCGGTAAAAGAAAAACGCTTCGATGAATTGCTGGCAATCCATATCGAACCCGAACTGGGACGGGGCCGGCCGGTTTTTCTCTATGACTATCCCGCATCCTGCAGCGCCCTGGCACGGCTCAAACCTCAAGACCGCAAGCTGGCGGAACGGTTCGAGTTATATATCGGCGGGCTGGAAATCTGTAACGCCTTTACCGAGCTGACCGATCCGGTTGAGCAGAAACTGCGGTTCGAATGGGAGCAGGACCTGCGGCGATTCGCTGGCAACCCTGTGTATCCCATGCCCCATAAATTTCTGCACGCCCTGACCGACATGCCGGCTGCGACCGGCAATGCTCTCGGCCTGGACAGACTGGTAATGCTTTTTGCCGACGCGAACAAGATAGATGATGTGGTGGCCTTTACGCCGGAAGAACTATAAAAATGGCGCGCAAAAGCAGCATAAACCATACCGGTGCAGCGCTGGGGACTTTTGCCGGCGTGTTTACGCCCAGTGTATTGACGATCCTCGGCATCATTTTGTTTTTGCGCCTCGGTTATGTGGTTGGAAGCGCCGGGTTGGGCCGGGCCCTAGTTATACTGCTGCTGGCCAACGGGATTTCCGTCCTGACCACGTTTTCTTTATCCGCGATTGCCACCAACCTGAAGGTCAAAGGCGGCGGAGACTATTATCTCATCTCACGCACCCTGGGTCCGGAATTCGGCGCCTCGATCGGCCTGGTGCTCTACCTGGCCCAATCGGTTTCGATCGCATTTTACTGCATCGGTTTCGGGGAGGTTATCGCCGAGCTGTGGGGCAGTAATTTAAAATTCCTGCCCCAGGTCATCGCCGCCGCTGCGGTGGCATTGCTTTTCATTTTGGCCTGGCTGGGGGCCGACTGGGCGACCCGCTTCCAGTATGTGGTCATGTCGATTCTGGCGGCGGCGCTGATATCATTTTTCGCCGGCGGCCTGAACCGCTGGGACGGCGCTTTATTCATCCAAAACTGGAGCGCTCCGGCATCATCGCCGAATTTCTGGGTGATTTTTGCCATATTTTTTCCGGCCGTGACCGGTTTTACCCAGGGCGTGAGCATGTCCGGGGACTTGAAAGACCCGGGAAAGAGCTTGCCCCTTGGAACGTTTCTGGCGGTGGGTCTGTCGATTGTGGTCTATTTTTCAGCGGCCGTTGTGCTGGCGGCATCCTTGCCCCGGGCTGTGCTGATCGGCGATTACGGTGCCATGCAACAGGCAGCGGCCGTGGGATTTCTGATCACCGCCGGTGTTGTGGCGGCCACGCTGTCTTCGGCCATGGCTTCTTATCTGGGGGCGCCGCGAATTCTGCAATCTCTGGCCGCTGATCGAATTCTGCCCTTTCTCCAACCGCTGGCCAAGGGTTATGGGCCGACCGCCAATCCCAGACGCGGTGTCCTGCTTTCAACCGCCATCGCCTTTGCCACCGTTGCACTGGGAAAGTTAAATCTGATTGCACCGGTGGTGTCGATGTTTTTTCTCCTTTCCTACGGGCTGCTCAATTACGCGACTTACTACGAAATCCACGCCGCCAGCCCCTCGTTTCGCCCGCGATTTCGATGGTATGATAAAAAGGCCAGCCTGGCCGGGGCCGTTGCCTGTCTGGGTGTTATGATGGCCATCGATCCGCTGGCCGGTACGGTCGCGATTGTGGTTTTATCTGCTGTTTTTCAATATGTAAAACGCACCGCCGGACCGGCACGCTTGGCGGACAGCCGCCGGTCCTATCATCTTCAGCGCATCCGGCACCATCTTCTGGCGGCTGCCGCTGAGCCGGAACATCCGAGGTACTGGCGGCCCCAGATCCTCCTGTTTTCAGACGACACTCGGCGCAGATATTTTCTGCTCAGTTTCGCTGCATGGATTCAAGGCGAAAGCGGATTTACCACGGTCGTGCGGATCCTGGAAGGGCGGGGTCTGAAATTGCGTAAACAGCGCGAAGAAGCCGAGACAGAGTTAAGAGACGATATTGCGAACAATAAACTCGAAGCCTTCCCTCTAGTTATATCGGCGCCGGATATCGACCAATCGCTGCAGACGCTGATTCAGGCATTCGGCATCGGACCGGTCGGTGCCAATACGATTCTGCTCAATTGGATCGAAACCCACGGCCGGCGCGGTGGGGGATACTCGGAAATGCTTTACGGCCGAAATCTCAGGACCGCCTTCCACTACGGGTGTAATATTATTGTGCTGGACGCCAAACCGGATCGATGGGATGCGCTTGACGGTCTGCCGCCGGCTGAAAGGCGGATCGATGTGTGGTGGTGGGGGGATGCCACCGCTCGCTTGATGCTTCTGCTGGCCTACCTGGTCACACGCAGCAGTGCCTGGGAAGGCGCCAAAATTAGGATTGTTGCGGTCGGCTCCAAGGACCGCTTACAAAATACCGTCGAAGATCTTAAAAAGATGCTGGAAGAAGTGCGGATCGAAGCTGAAGCGCAGGTTGTCGAAGAAGCCGACGCGGATGCGGTTGCAGACGAATCATCCGATGCGTCCCTGGTGTTTCTACCGCTGCGAATCCGCAACAACCAGCCGCTAGATCCCTTTGGAGGATCTCTGGATGAAACGCTTTTTCAATTGCCGGTTACGGCCCTGGTAATGGCAGCCGAAGATATCGACCTGGATGCCGAACCGGAAGAAGGCAGGGCGGCTGAGATGGCCTCGGCGCGGGATTCGCTTTCAAACGCCCAAAAACGCGTTCATGAGGCTGAGAAAGTGTTTGAAAAGGCGGCCACAGTGGTCGAGACCATAAAAGAAAAGCTGCAGGCGATTCTTGTCGACCCGAAGATGCATCAGCGTGAGGAAAAAATTGCCGACCTGATGACAGACATTACCAGGGCCGAGGATCGTTTGAAAATCGCCCGCCGCCGTTTTGCCAGGGAAAAAGCCAAAGCCGATGACGCCGCCCGGCAAGCCGAAGTTCTCGGGGCCAAACCGGCCGAAACAGAGAGCGACGAACACCGGAATGAATAGACACGGGGTGCGAGTTCCGGGTTGCGAGTTCATTTTAACGCGCAACCCGCAACTCGTAACGGCATGATTCAGCTGTAACTGTTGCGTTTTAACTGGGGATTTGTCCCACAAGCACTTAGCAGTTTAATAGGCATTCCCAGGTTATAATTATGCCGCACAGAGTTGTTTAGAAAGATGAACATCGAACATCGAACGTCCAACGTCGAATGAAAACTAAAAACACAATATCGAATATTCAACACTTTTTTATTTTCAACCCTTCGACTCCGCTCAGGGCCGTGAGCCAGTTGAACGGCCGTTTTAAAACTCGTAACGAAAATCTAAATCAATTCTTTTGTTTCCTCTAAAATATAATTTAACAGTTTTCCCATTCAACATTCGATGTTGGACGTTCGATGTTCGATGTTCATATTTTTTCATTAAGTCTTCCACGGCGCCACGGTTTAAAAAATTAACCAAGCGTTTATTGGAATTTGCTCACCCGAGCGCGGGATCAGGTTCTCTGCCTCAGCACGTCATAGTATATGATGATCCGATCCACATATTATACCGGCTCCGTGCCCCTGGCATAGCCATGGCGGGTATGGCGATAGTATTCCGGATATCTTAATAGCGGCGATGTCTGACGGAGGGATTGCCATATTTCAGGATCACGCCCCGTTTTTTCTGCTATTTTCTGCGCATCTCTGACATGGCCATAGCCGACGTTGTAACTGGCCAGCGCAAACAGCATCCGTGCCGTTTCATCATCGATGTCATCGTAGCGGTGGTAGAGCAAATTCAGATACCGCACGCCGCCGCGGATGCTTTGCTGCGGGTCAAGGCGATTCGTAACCCCCATCTCTTTGGCCGTGGCACGGGTCAGCTGCATGAGGCCCCGCACGCCGGTGTGACTCCGGGCGTTGGGATCAAAGTGGGACTCCTGGTAAATAACGGCTGCGATCAATTGCCAGTCCAACCCGTATTTTAGTGACTCCTGCCGGATGGTTTTTTCATATTTGGGCAGTCGCGTATCGATACGCGAATGGAACTTTTTTAGATCGACATAGTCGAAAATTTCCACGTTCGCGTAATATTTTTCGTAAATTTTCCGGAATGTGCCATCGGCAACGATGATGGCTAAGAATTTGTTGATTTCCTCGACAAGCCCGGTGTCTCCTTTGCGTACTGCCCATGCCAAAGACTGCTCTGGTGATATGGGAAACGCTATGCGGATATCCGGATAATACCTGCGGTTTAACAAGGCAACGTTGGTGTCGGCAACCGTCAGTTCGATCTCTTTTTCGGCGACCCTTCGGATCAGCTCCTCGGTCGGCACGTTTTTATGCAGCACCAGGTTTATAGCGATACCTTCCTGCTTCAGCGCCTGCAGTCGCTGCTGGTAGGAGGTCCCCTGTCGAGCGTGGACGGTTTTGCCATTTAAATCCGCTGGGGATTTGATTGCCGTATTGTTTTTGTGCACGATGATAAATTGGCGAACGGTAAGGTAAGCATCCGAAAAATCAAGATTTTTTTCTCTGGCCCCGGTGCGGGTCAAGCTGGCGGCAATAAACTCAGCCCTGCCGCTGTTAAGATAGGGAATCAAATCATCCCAACCCGGCGTCTCGACTTGCAGATCGACTACCAGGTATTGTGCAAAAGCCTTCGCCAGGTCGTACTCAAAGCCCACAGGCTCATCTTTGTAGATATAGTAACAGTGGGCGTTGTTGTCGGTGACAAAGGTGATCTTTCCGGTATTCCAGATTTGCTCCAGACGACTGGGCTCTTTTTCAGTGCAGCCGGTCAAGACGGATATAAATCCGGCAAAAATGGACATTAAAATGATGAGGGTAGTTTTAGGGATACAATTATTCATTTGCACATCCATTTGGGCCGGCAGGAACTTATTCACTGCTAAAGTGGCAAGCGTGTCATGATAACATAGGATATGGTGACTTTGTTTTTAAAGCCTGACGCAATTTTTAGTTTGGCCGGATTATAGGCCAGTGTTACGGTGAGCTCTCCTGATCTACTTAGTGTATCGACCGGAATCTTTTCCGTATAGAGGGTCGATAAATTTTCCAGCAGCTGTTTGCCGCCGCTAATGGTGATTTTATTCGGAGTCAGTTTCGCTTCGGTGAGAATCAGGTAGTCGGCCATCTTGCCCACCCAGTCGGCCTGAATCGGCAGATCTTTTTGCGTTATTACATCCAGGGTGACTTCCAGGGTTTCGGGGATCACGTCTTTTAAAATTACGCCGGCCGGCAGGGTAATGTTATCCCGGGTGATGGCAAATGCATTCTTACCGATCACAGAATTGCTCAAATTTATGGTCACGCGCAATTGGTTCGGACTAATCGATCGAATCAGGGAACGTGAACCACCCAGGCTCAGTTTTACGGCATTGACCGATGTATCCACAATTTCTTTTGCCGGATCACGGTTCATATATTCCACAGGCACTTCAAATGAATCGAGGATGTCCAGTCCTCTGGTGATGCCAAACCAAATGCCCATGATAAAAATGACGGAGACAATCGATGCCAGACCCATCTCCAGTTTATCATAGAGAAACCGCTGACCGGGCCTGAGCCGCATGCCGGCGTGCTCGCGCATTCTGCGTTCAAGCGTTTCTTTGCGTCGAAGCGTTTTCAGGCGCGATCCCTGCGCCACCAAAATGTCTCCACGCTCTTCGGACACGACAAGGACCAGGGCATCCGAATTTTCTGCCAGGCCCAGAGCCGCCCGGTGGCGTGTGCCGTAGCGTGAGGGAAGATCCCCACGCTTGGATAAAGGCAGTATGCAGCCGACCTGCTGCACGCGGTTGCCTTGGATAACAGCCGCGCCGTCATGCACTGGGTTATCCGGCCAGAAAATGCTCGTGATCATTTCTCTCGACACGACTCCCTGCCATTGAATGCCGGATTGGACAAGATCTTCCAGGTTGTCCTTGCCGGGCAGCACAATCAGGGCGCCAATCTGCTTGCGGGACAATTCAAACACGCTGTTTGCAATGATTTCAACCGGAGTGGTTATACTTCTATGGGGCAGATCCCATAAGATGGCTTTTATATTTTTTGTTTGAAGAACAGCGCGAATTTCATTTCTGAAGATGACAATGACGAGTATCGCCGCCGCGGCGATGATACCCTGGGATATCCAGCTGGTGACGATCAGGCCCATTGAAACGGCGATTTTCTGAGCGAACCAGATACACGCCAGCCCGAAAAGGACGCGCAAAACATTGGTGCCTCTGAACAGGACGTAAAAACGAAACAGGATATAACTGTTAATGCAGATATCCAGTACGTCCTGCCAGCGCATGCTGGAATAGATACTATTGATAAGCTCCATGGAATATCAGTTGATGATGCTGAATCTTAAAGTGCGCAAAATTTTTCCCTTTTGATCCGTGACATCGATCCGCCACGGTCCCAGATCCTGTTTTTTAAACGTAACGTAGCTAAAGGTTGACCAGCGTTCCGGTTTCAACAGCAGCTTAACCCCCGCCCTTCTTTTGTCGCGGTGATACCAGTTGTGATAGATATGCATTTTTTGCGGAACGGTCGGAAACTCGGTGAAGCAGTAAACGCGGCCGAGAGATATTGAAAATGCAATTGCTCCGCCTTGGGGGATGCTTTTTTTTACAGCCTCGCACACGACCGCCTTGCCTAAAACCAGTTCTTTGGCGGCCGCCGGTTTTTGGGAGCTGCTTTTCGCTTCCGCCTTCGCGTCTGGTGTAAAATAGGGGCTGCATAAAAGCAATTCCACGATAAGCAGTATTAAAAGGAAAGGCGAGGCCATAGCGTGGTGAAAGATTGTCGAAGAAATTTTTCGTATTCGCATCTGTATAACTGAATCGATATAAACCGTTAAACGCCGATTGATGGCATATAATAGAACATAATGCCAAAAAAGCCAACATGCAGGTGCATTAATGTAAAGTTATTTCTTCGCGAACTCAAAGGTTTATGCTTAAGCAGTTGAGAAATAGAAGAATTATATTGTATATTATAATCACCAGCACCGGAATTACTATCGGCGCTTATGCGATCGGCATGCTTTTGCGAATGCTGATCAAAGGCGAGCTGAGCCGAACGTTCGGGAGAAAAAAATTGGAAAAAAGTATCTCCGTATTAAAAGCACATTGGATTAATCTGGGATTGATGATGGAAGAATGCCGGGTCGGTAACGGGTCGAATCTCATCGGCAAGAATTTCATCGACAGCGGTTTGCGGCAGGACTACGGGGTCATTATCGTGGCCATCAAACGCGCATCCGGTGAAATGATATTCAATCCCATGCCCTCGGAGACGTTGGATGAAGGGGATGTGATCGTGGTGATCGGCAAAAGGGAGGACCTCATGTGCATGAGCGAAATACTTTGAATGCGGGATCTGAAAAAACATTCTAGAAACGATCCACGATCGCTTACCTACCACTGCTAGGATTGCTGGCGGACGATATATTCCCGGATGCGGTTACCGTCCATTTCTTTGACCGTCACTAAAAATTTTCCCAGCGCGATTTGTTCCTTTTCCTTGGGAATTCGTTCAATGGCATTGAGCACGTATCCTGAAAAGGTGTCATAATCTTTCGACTCAGGAATATTCATCGGAATATTATCATTCACCTCGTCAATGTCGGATTTGCCCGGGACCAGCCATTCGTCGCCTTTAACTTTGACGATCTGGAGTTCGGCCTTGTCGGTTTCGTCGGTAATTTCTCCGACAATTTCTTCTAACGCGTCTTCCAGCGTGATCAGTCCGGAAACGCCGCCGTGCTCATCCACCACAATAGCCATGTGCTGTTTTCTTTTTTTGAATGCTTGCAATAGAGAATCCAGCTTTTTATTCTCCGGAACAAAATAGGGTTCACGCATGATACCCTGGACATCAATATGCCCATTGGAGGCGGCGTGCTGCATGAACAGATCCTTGATGTGCAGTATTCCCATGATATGATCAATATCGTCTTCTATGACCGGTATCCGTGTAAATCCCGATTTTAGGATTTCCTCCAGTTTCAGATTGTCATCTGCATCGATGACGAACATATCCGCCCGGGGAGTCATGATCTCCGAAGCGCTGGTATCGTCAAATTCAAAAATGTTTTCAATCAGTTCTTTTTCCTCTTCCTTTATTTCACCTTCTTCTTCGACCACCTCGACGAAGGTCATTAATTCTTCTTCGGTCACCTGGGGCTTGTTTTTGATTTTCCCGGTCAGTTGCGGAATAAAATTGAGGAATAGAATCATCGGATAGAAAAGAATCGATAGCCAGCGAATGGGCCGGATGACCAGGTTGGCAATCAGGATATTGTTGCGGGTGGCGATCGATTTGGGAAAAATTTCGCCGAAGATCAGAATAATCAAGGTCATAATGCCCGTGGCGATACCCACGGCATGGCTTGAAGCCAGTTCGATGGTGATGGCGGTAGCTAATGCCGAAGCAGCCACATTGACCAGATTGTTGCCGATAAGGATGGTTGAAAGAAGGCGGTGGGGGTCTTCTTTCATTTTCTTTATCAGCCGGTTGGTTTTACCCCCCTTTTTGGCGAGGTGTCTGGCTTTTGCTTTGCTTATGGAAAATAGTGCCGTTTCGGCGGAGGAAAAGAACCCGGATAATAATATCAAGGCGACCAAAAGAATGATCTGATTTGACATTCAGAATTTTCCTGCGTCCTATAGGATAAATTATTCGTTTCTAAAAGATTATTATAATAATAATCGATACCTATGTCAATTGCCAAAACCCGGACAGAACGCCTTCGAACGGCACAGTCCCGGGTTGACCGTCGGCGGGCCTGCGCAGACCATTACATTAATAACCTACGGCGCTGTCGTTTGACGCTGAATCCGGCAATAAATCCCAGCAGCAGAACACCGGCGCCGGCCAGAAACATCCAAATCTTTTGCTGGGTATCCAGCTCTGAAAGTTCCTTCTCCAATGCGGCAATTTTGCTTTGCTGTTTTGACAGCTTTGCGGCAGAATTTTTATAATTTTCTTTCAGTTTCAGGTAGCCGGCCGCCTCCTTTTTCAGAGTTTCATATGACAGGCTGACATCCTCAATCCGTTTGGCCGTTTGTTCGAGTTCGGCTCGGAATATCTGGTTTTCCTTCTTCAAGGCTTCGTTTTCGATTTTCCAGGCTGCTGCCTCCTCTTTAAGGGCCGCGTGCTGTTTTTGCATAATTTCCAGTTTGAGGGCGCCGGTTTTCTGTGGTGTAAGATACCGGCTTAAAACCCAACCTTCCCGGCCGTCCGGCATACGTACCTGAGACCACTGCTCTTTGGTCTGGACAACTTCCAGAATTTGGCCGGATTTTACGACAGCCACGGCTTCATAGCCGGCTCCGGGTGCCGACCGCAGCGATAATCTCAATACGTCGATAACATACACTGTCTCGGCTGTCGCGGTATCGAACAACAAACCGACTCCCAAGCCAATCACCGATAAGGCTGTCAGAATTTTTTTCATTACGAGTACCTTTTTTATATTATTTCAGGCATTTTTATATGAATAGGTTGCATTGAGGCCGCGTGGACTGCGGGGCAGTATTGTGGGTGTTTAGCCTTGCCGGACAATAAATATCCGATTGACGAATCACTATTTTCGAATTATGGTATATACTTGTTTGAAAGACCGGCGAATGTCAATAATTTCTTTAAATACAGCCGAATATGTGTTAATTTTTTATAAAAGTCATCGCCATATCAAGCGTGGCTGCCTTGCGACCGACGTTATTGAGATCAATTGTAGGACACGATGATTGCTTACGATTTGCAGTGCGTGAACAACCATTTGTTTGAAGGTTGGTTTGAAGATGAAAAAGCTTATTCGGACCAGAAACAGAAAGGCCTGGTTGCCTGTCCGATATGCAACGATACGGCTGTAACCCGAATTCCATCAACATTCGCAATTAAATCTTCTCAGGTGGGGAAGCCATCCGATTCGGTTCAGGCCGGTATGGCAGCGTTTGGCAAACAAATTGTGGATTACGTCAAAAAGAATTTTGACGGTGTGGGTTGCGATTTCGCCAAAGAAGCATTGAAGATGCATTACGGCGTAAAAGAGCCGCGCAATATCAGGGGCACGAGCACCAAAGAAGAGGAAAAGACTTTAAAAGAAGAAGGCATTCAATACTTCAAAATTCCAACCCCAGTTTCACAGGATCCGGAATCCTGATTCCGGGTGAACCCTTAATTCTTCAATCTTCAATCGACAATATTCAATCATTGTGCACTATCCCGTTTTCAGCCGGACGAAGGGCCTATGGGCTCACTCAAAAATAACTTCACATTTTATGCGTCGATGCATCCCGCCTAGCTGCGTTGCGAAAACTCGGAATATCTCGATATTCCTGCGTTTTCGCGCCTTGCCCGACGGGCGCCTCAACGCCTAAAATTGTGAATTTATTTCTTCGTGAACCCTAATGACCCTGCCCCGGCTGTAGGCCCACGGCACGGCCGACCGTCGCTGCCGCCCTGTCGATATCTATCGTTTCAGTATTGACGATCAGGTCGTAGTTGGCGGGGTCGGCGATGTCGGCATTGAAATATTTTCTGATAAACGCCCGTCTGTCAGACTCGGTGCGGGTAATACGTCGTTTGGCTTCATCCCGGCTGACCCCATGTTCCCGGGCGACGTTTGCAATTCTTACCTTTCTGGGGGCAACCACCCGGGCCCTGAAGCGCCCTTCCGGCGGTAGGATAAAATTGGCACCCCGGCCGATGATTACCGCATTGCCGTGTTTGCCGATAGTTCCGATGACCTTCATCAGGTGCTGCAGGTATTGATCCGGCCACATCTGACGCTGATGTACCGTGGAGGCAATCCAGTGCTCCAGAACCGAAAGTCCCTTTTCATCCAGGGTTTGCATGAATATTTTGCTGACCTTGGCACTGGCGGCCATTTCATGGATAACTTCCTGGTGAAAAAGATCCAGTGCGTGTTTTTCGGCAATATTCTGGGCTAAAATGCGTCCGCCGCTGCCGGGCTCCCTGGATATGGAAATCACCGGCGCCGGGGCCACTTCCTCTTTTTTTGGGGAGCGGGAAATCTGCCATCTTTGGACCTGTTCTTCAACGATTTGTTCGATATAGCGCGCCTTGCTTTTCATAATTCCACCTCCTCATGTGCAAATAAATCTTTGCTGCCGGGCGAATTGTGCCGCTCAAAGGGAATAGTGATTTGATAGACCCCGCTATTCAATTCAGCCTTGATCGGCAAACCGCCCCTGCGAAAGACTTTCATCATGCCTTGATTTGAAAAAAGCAGATCAGCGGTAAAACCCTTCAATCCCCTTTCTTTGGCCAGTTGAATCAGCATTTTAAAAAGATAGGTTGCGATACCCAGGCCCTGATACTTCTCGTCCACGACAAATACTACTTCGGCCAGCGGGCGCAGATCTTGTTTGATATAGCGAGCTTCGGCGATAACTCGCGGCTGACCGCTACTGTCGACCAGCCCTACGATGGACATGATACGGCTCCAGTCGACGTTGACATATTCTTGCATTTTGGCATGGGGCATCGATTTTACGTGTCCGAAATACCGGTAATACACCGCTTCATCCGAAAAACGGTAAAAAAGCCGGCGCATTTCCTCTTCATCCGAAGGTTTAATCGGCCTGAAGCGAACCTGGAGCCCCCCTTTAAAGGTGTGGACTTCATAAATATGCGCCGGATAGAGACGAGCGCTTTCGGGATTAAATATCTGATCCTGATAGATGACCTTGTGCGCTTTGGCCTTTTCAATCAGCATCGGGCGGTCGTCCGGGTGAGCAATATCAATCAGGGCCTGAGCGCGTTCACGCATGGAATAGCCTCTCATGCGGGCAACACCGTATTCGGTGACAATCATATCCACGGATTCAAGCGACCTGAACTGGTTGGGGAAATCTTTTATCGACATCAGAATGTTGGCGTCACCTTTGCGATTGCGGCTCGGCAGGGCAAATATCGTTCGGCCGCCGGGAGAAATTTCGGCGCCGTTGAAAAAATCGAGAACTTCGGCCGGGCCGGTGGCCACATTGCCTTTGCCGATCTGCAGGGCGATACAACCGGACAAGTCCGCCTTTCGGGCGGGAAGGATGGCCATAAAACGCGGATTGCGCCCTATTTGACCGGGATTAAAGACTTTGTCGATGCCCTGAAATTCCACCAGCGGGTTTTGGTCGAGCCATTCCATAAGCGCCGGTGTACCGATGGCGTATGATGCCAAAGAAATTCCGCGATATATTTCCTTATAACGATTGGTAACGGCGCCACTTTTGGCAAGATCCATCAGAGCGTCGGTAAAAAATGGTGAGTGAATCCCCAGGTGTTGTTTTTGGCTGAGATGACGGCTGAGCGCATCAAACAGCGGTCCGATTGAAAAGGCAATACAACTTCTATCTTCCACCAGGGCTGCAACATTGGCTGCAACCTGATCGTAAACACTGTTCACCGGCCAGCGATCGAAATAATAGGGGGGATCGGCTGACTGTACGAGATGGTTGAAATCGGAAACATGGACAAAGGTATCACCAAAGGTTCGCGGGATACGGCTATTTATCTCACCGACGACCAGACAGGCCTGCTCCATTGCCTGACGGGAGACATCAACGGCCACGCCGAGGCTGCAGTTTCCGGTATCATCAGGTGGTGTTATTTGAACAAAGGCGACATTGACCGGTATAAGTCCGGTTTCGATGAGCCGGGGTATCCAGACGAACCGGCTGGGGACCAGATCCACCTGGCCTGCGGTGATGGCATCCTGAGCCACCCAGCCGGAAAAGAACGTTTTGAGGCGATACTTTTGTGAGCGGAGTTCTTTCAAGGATATTGCGTCGCCGAAACTGACCAGTTGAATAATTTCAAGATCGGTTAGGTTTCCGTAATTCCGGTTCATCAGGGTTTTGACCAAGGTCCTGGGCTCAGCCACCCCGGTGCTGATAAAGATGCTCATACCCGGCTTGATCTTGTGCATCACACGATCCGCTGTGATGATTTTTTCTTCCCAGTCTCTGGCCATAACACCACCTTTTTGTGCGTGGCCGGAAATAAATCGGCGGTACCGGCACGACCGACGCCAGGTAAAGCTACCGGCCGGTTGATTTGCGCATCGCAAAAAAACTGTAAACGATAGGCGCATTTTAACCGCCGGCGGAAATAACAAAAGTGCATTTACTGCTCCATACAATAGCACGTCATTCGATTGGCGGCACAGCTGCTGCAAGGGAATGTCTTCTGTACATCTCAGGTGCCGGACTGTCTCAGGTTGAGAATAAGGTGTGAAGGGTGAACTTACCGGCGCACTGAACAAATCAGAGGCAGCCGTAGAACAGGTCGCGTAGATCGGAAAATTCAGCGTGAGTGGCAGGTTCGACGCCCGATCTTCATTCCCTGAAGGATCGAAAGATGCAGCATCCGCATCGATAACCGGGGCCGGTGCAATCTGTGAAAGTTGAAAATGAAGATCTAATTGAAATTTATAGCTTATAGGTGCGATGTCAAGAGTCTGGACTCTGCCTGGCTAGCAGATTTCAGAAGGTCCGGAGTCTGTGTGCCAGGCTGGACGCGCGCTGTCGGGGGCGATCATTGTTAATCGCTATTGCCAGGGCCTTTCGGGTACCGATTAATACGACAAGATTTTTCCCCCGGGTTATGGCGGTGTACAAAAGATTTCTCTGAAGCATGGCAAAATGCTGGGTTAAGATGGGTACGATAACAGCCGGGTACTCCGATCCCTGGGACTTGTGAACGGTAATGGCATAAGCCAGACTGAGCTCTTCCAACTCGGTGAAATCGTAATCAATTATCCTGTCGTCGAAATCAATGCTGACGGTTTTATTTTTCAGGTCGATATCGTCGATCGCTCCGGTATCGCCGTTAAACACCTCTTTTTGGTAATTATTTTTGAGATGCATTACCTTGTCCCCCAGCTTCAGGTTGTGGCCCGCCGCTTGAATCATACCGGGATTCGGATTCAGGTGCTTCTGAAGAATCCGGTTCATATTGATCGTTCCCACCGGGCCTTTATGCATGGGTGTTAAAACCTGGATGGCGTGGATCGGATCGAAAGAGAAGCGTTGCGGAATTTTGCGGGTGCACAGATCAACGATCGTGTTGACCACCTTATCCGGTTGATATTGTTCGACGAAATAAAAATCCACCGGTTCTTCCAGATGATCGACTCTCTGTATGTCAATCATTTCACCCTTGCGGACCCGGTGGGCGTTGGCAATAATCGGGCTCGTACGGGCCTGCCGGAAAATTTCTTTGAGCTCGAAGGTTTGAATGGTTTGGGATTGAATCAGGTCGGACAGGACGTTTCCCGGTCCCACCGAGGGCAGTTGAAAGACATCGCCTACCAGGATCAGGCGACTGGTGATATGGACGGCATTGAGCAGGTGAAACATCAAGTATGTATCCACCATCGAGGCTTCATCGATGATGACCACATCGGCTGAAATGGGGTTGTCCCGGTTTCGCTCAAACGTTTCGTCGTTTAAGTTAAATCTCAGCAGTCGATGAATCGTCGATGCCTTGCGCCCGGTGACCTGCGCCAGACGTTTGGCTGCGCGACCGGTAGGTGCACTGAGGACGATATTTTTACCGAGGGAGTCAAAAACAGCAGTGATCGAACGGATCAGGGTCGTTTTGCCGGTTCCGGGACCACCGGTGATGATGGCCACCCGGTGCGAGAAAATATGCTCCAGCACCTGCAGTTGTTCCGCAGAGAGTTGGATGGCAAGTTTGCGAAGGACTTCGCCGGTGATACGATCACGGTCCGGACCGGATTCCTGCACCGGATAGGTCAGAAGGGCTTTGAGCCGGCCAGCAATACCGCTCTCGGCCGCGTGCAGCGATGGTAAATATACCGCCTGATCCGGCGAAGCGTCCAGCGCTTCGATTACCAAATCGTTTGCGGCGTGCAAATGTTTGATGGCTGAGCGTGCATCATCCGCCGCGATATTGAACAACTGCCCGCAGCGGTCGATCAGGTGATCCATTAAGATGTAAATGTGACCCGCCTCTGCCTGCTGCTCTAAAACATGCAATACACACGCCTGAACCCTGATCGGGTCATTGGGTGCAGCGCCTGTGTTTTGCAGGATCGTGTCGGCTATGAGAAATCCGATTCCGGGAATATCATGGGCAACTCGCAGCGGATCGTTGCAAAGGATGTCGATGGCCGCGGTTTCATAGGTTTTGAAGATTTTCGCCCCATAGGAGGTGTTGATACCGTTATCCTGCAAAAACTGCATTAGACGGCGCAACACGTGATGCGACTCCCAGGCCGCGGATATGCGCTGTGCCGTTTCTTTTCCGATTCCCGGCACTTCGGAAAGTCTTTTCGGGCTGTTTTCGATCACCACCAGTGTTTTTTCCTTGAAATGATCGACCAGTCGCCGAACGGTTTTGGGCCCCACACCCTTGATAAATCCGGAGGCCAGATAGCTTTCGATTCCTGCTACGGTTGCCGGCAAGACCGTTTCAACCGTTGTTATCCGTAGCTGTTGGCCATATCGGACATGGGTTTCCCAGTTGCCGGTTACCCGCAGTGCTTCACCCGGAGATGGATGGGGCATGGTACCCAGAACGGTCACCAGCGTGTTTGTTTTGCTGGTGCGGAATCTGGCGATAGTGAAATGATTTTCCTGGTTATGATAGGTGACCCTTTCAATGTGACCTTCGAGGGTGGCGGCGGTGGAAGTTTCAGTGATGGTCATTTTTTTAAAGGTGTTTGTGATTCAGGATCCAGGATTCAGGATCCAGGATTCAGGATCCAGGATGCATGATCCAGGATTCACGATTCAGGATTCAAGATGCAAGATGCCGGAAACCGGATGCCGGATGCCAGATGCCAGATACCGGATGTCGGATACAGGATCCAAGATACAGGCTCCAGGCTCCAGGATTCAAGATGTCGGAATTGCTATGACGATGGCTGCACCCCGCTGAATCGGGCTTTTCGTAAAGGCCACAGAACAAAAATGATGGATATTGTACCTAAACTTTGCGTCTTTGCGTGAGATTCTTTTGTCCTTGTCTGAAATAGGCGCCGGTTAAGGATTCGGTGAGCGTTTTCTATCCCTATCAAGGGGCCTTACACTACCGGCCTTTGCTATTTACGTACTGAGACAATCCAGTTTACCGCATCGAGCAGGTCTTCGGCCAGATAATCGACGGGTATCTTTCGGTTGAGCAGCTGTTTTTCGGCTTTCCGGCCGTTGCCGGTTTTGACCAAAATGGCAGCGCGGCAGCTGGCGTTGCGTGCGCATTCGATGTCCTTGGCGCTGTCCCCGACCATCATCGCGCCGGATGGAATGAGCGCATATTTTCTGCGGGCCCGGTCGATTAAACCGGCTTTAGGTTTGCGGCAGTCGCAGCCTTCATCGGGTCGATGGGGGCAGTAGAAAATGTCCTCGATCCGGCCGCCGTGCGATCGAACCTCTGCGCTCATCCGCCGGTGCATGCCTTCCAGGGTTTCGCGGGTGATCATTTGACGGCCGATCGCCGACTGGTTTGTGATGATGATCGTGGTAAAACCGCTCTGATGCAGTTGCCTCAGCGCCTCGAGGCTTCCGGGAAGAAATTCGAACTCATCCCAGCTTTTGACGTAAGCCGGTGAATCCCGGTTGATGACACCATCGCGGTCGAGGAAAACGACCTTATGCAGGTTGATTGTCTTCTTCACTGGTTTTTTAATGGCAGACTGTCAAGGATGAACGCCCAATCCGGACGAACCGGGATTGAAGATTGACGATTGAATATTTGTGTCCCGCCTTGCCCGACGGGCGCCTCAATGCCTAAAATTGTGAATTTATTTCTTCGTGAACCCTGAGACACAGCCCCAAACTCAATTGGCCACAATAATCGGATCATAACCCTCTTTGATCAGAATTTCTTCTCCTTGGCGGGCTTCTTCCAGATTGGTGAAGTAACCGACCCGCACCCGGTAGTAGATGCCGTCGCCGGAGTCAAATGTTGTTATATGGGCGTTTTTGTATGTCCGGTCGAGCTTGGCCTTGAGCCGTTCGGCGTTGTGGCGGTCGCGGAAGGCGCCGACCTGAAAAGTGAACACACCCGAGTTGTAATCGACGGGGGCGTAAATGCGCGTTTCAATCCCCGGGTCATGGGGTCCTTTGACCGCGCCCAGGGCGATTATTTCGACTCTGGCCGTGCCGGGGCCGACCATACCGATTTTCTGCGCGGCGCCGTATGAAAGATCGATAATGCGCCCGCGCACAAAAGGGCCGCGATCGTTTATGCGCACATCCAGCACTTTGCCGTTGTCCAGGTTGCGCACCCTAACGATGGTATTAAACGGCAAAGTTTTGTGAGCCGCTGAAATTCCGTACATGTTGTAGGTTTCGCCATTGGAAGTTTTGCGGCCGTGAAATTTTTTGCCGTACCAGGAGGCATATCCTTTCTGCCGGAAACCAACTGCGTGGGAGCGCGGTTGATACCACTTGCCCCGCACCTTGTAGGGTCTGGGAGACGGTTCGTAGGTTGACGTCGTTTCGACTGTCGCACAGCCGGCGAGTACAAGCAAAACGATTAATCCTGATAAATAAATGATAATCGAGAGTCTACAGCATCCGCTGCCGGTAGCAATAATCATACGTCTCGGAACTTCCACAACTTATAGGAATTATAGTTTTCTTGGTGGCCGTTTTCTTCTGTAAGTCGCATTAACTGCGATTGCTTTTCTGTTTTATCGATCCAGGGCCAGTTTCAGTACATCCATCATTTTTTCGGCAAAATGAAATTTGATCTCCTTCTGGACTTTTTTGGGTATGTCTTCCAGGTCTTTTTTGTTCCAGTCCGGTAAAATGATTGTTTTTATGCCCGCACGATGGGCGGCCAACACTTTTTCTTTTACGCCGCCCACCGGCAGCACCTGACCGCGCAGGGTTATTTCACCGGTCATGGCCAGGTCCTTTTTGATGACTTTATCGGTCAGCAGCGACGTGAGTGCGGTCAGCATCGTGACGCCGGCTGAAGGTCCGTCTTTGGGGATGGCACCGGCCGGTATATGAATATGGATGTCCCGGTTTTGAAAAAAATCTTCGGGTATGTTCAGCGATTTGGCGTTGCTGCGAATGAAGCTCAGGGCCGCGGTGGCGGATTCTTTCATCACATCCCCGAGCTGGCCGGTCAACGTCAGCCCTTTGTTGCCTTTCATCGAAGTCGCTTCAATGAAAAGCAGTTCGCCGCCGGTTTGGGTCCAGGCCAGTCCCATGGCCACACCGGGTGTCTTGATTCTGGCCTTGACCTCAGATGTCAAGCGCACCGGTCCCAGGTATTTGGCAATGCTCGACATTTTTATGGAGACCGACCGGCTTTTTCCGACGGCGATCTGGCTGGCTACGCCGCGACATATAGTGGCGATTTCGCGCTCGAGGTTGCGCAAGCCTGCTTCGCGTGTGTAGCCGGAGATGATGCGTTTGACGGCGCCTCGGGTAAACTTTATTTGATCGGATTTCAGGCCGTGTTCTCTGCGCTGACGGGGGATCAGATATCGATTGGCGATCTTGATCTTTTCATCTTCGGTGTATCCTAAAAGCTGCAGGACTTCCATGCGATCGCGCAGGGCCGGCGGGATTGTATCTAAAATGTTGGCGGTGGTGATAAACATCACCTTGGACAGGTCGAAGGGGACATCCAGGTAGTGATCGGAGAACGAAAAGTTCTGCTCCGGATCGAGCACTTCCAGAAGGGCCGATGACGGATCACCGCGAAAATCACTACCCACCTTATCGATTTCATCCAGCATAAAGATCGGGTTGTTGGATTCGGTGCGCCGCAGGGCCTGAATAATCCGGCCCGGGAGGGCGCCGACATAGGTTCGACGGTGACCCCGGATTTCGGCCTCGTCTCTGACACCGCCCAGAGATATGCGATGAAATTTGCGGCCCAGGGCGTGAGCGATGGATTGTCCCAGGGAGGTTTTGCCGGTGCCGGGAGGGCCGGCAAAGCACAGGATGGGGCCTTTGGATTCGGGCTTCAGTTTGCGCACGGCAAGGTATTCAATAATCCTTCTTTTCGGTTTTTCCAGACCGTAATGATCTTCATCCAGAATCCTTTGAGCCTTTTTGATATCCAGCGTATCCTCGGTGCTTTTGTGCCAGGGCAGGGATGTAATCCAGTCCAGGTAAGTGGACGCCACGGTATATTCCGCCGATGACGGATGCATGCGCGACAGACGATTCAGCTCGCGTTCAGCCTCCTTTTTTGCTTCCGGCGGCAGATCGGCTTCTTCGATCTTGGCCAGGTACTCATCCACCTCTACCGTGGCCTCATCCTGCTCCCCCAGTTCTTCTTTGATGGCTTTCAATTGCTGGCGCAGGTAATACTCGCGCTGGCTTTTTTCCATATCGCCTTTCACCTGGGACTGAATTTTGTTCCCGAGTTCCAGAATTTCAAGCTGATGATTGGCCAGTCGGGTCACTTCTTTCAGCCGATCTTTTACATCTATGATTTCGAGTACTTTTTGCTTTTCTTCCGGTGTGGAATTGATGGTGGATGCAGCCATGTCCGCCACCGTACCCGGTTCCTGAATCGATTTGGCCATACCACCGATTTCCTGGGGCAGGCCCGGGGAAAGTTCGACGATTTTTGTAAACAGGCTGATCAGGTTGGACATCAGCGCTTCAGTTTCGTTGTCTTTTGGTTCCCGCTCCTCTATATGCTTCACCTGCGCCTCGAGATAAGGCTTGTCGTTTTGGAAGGCGGTCACTTCGAACCGGCTCAGCCCCTGCACCAGCAACTGGGCTCTTTTATCTTCGGTTTTAGCCATTTTCAATATCAGCGCACTGGTTCCTATTTTTGACAGGTCTTCTTTGGGATACGGGACCTGATCGCTCTTTGTTTTGGCCACCAAAAGACCGATCAGCCGGTCTTTGGACATTGCTTCATCAATCAATTCAATGGACTGATCCTGCATGACAACCAGTGGCAATACCATCTTGGGGAAAAGGGCTGCATCAAACAGGGGCAATATGGGAAGAACTTCCGGTAATTTTTGAGTGCTCAATTCTGCAGGTTCCTGCTGCTCCGTCATGTCTACCTCCGCAAAAACAATTAATTCCTCATGCCGGCACATGGGACAGGTTTTCTGGATTTAAAATGTATTCAATATCTTGAGATGTTGATCAACCGTCTTCAATCGGTATTTTGTGGGTGGTTTCTTTTGAGATCTTCGCCAGGCGAATTTGCAGAAAGCCGTTTGAATAGGAAGACGAAACGACCTCGGTGTCTATAGGTGCGGGCAGGTACAGGATCCGCTCAAATTTACCATACTGAATTTCAGCCAGCCGGTAAGTCGCATTTCCGATGCGCGGCATCGGAAAACGCCTGCCCTGGATGCGCACGGCCCGGCTGTTAATTTCGACTTCAAGATTATCTTTGTCGACACCTGCAACATCGGCCAGGACAATAATCTCTTCCGGCGTTTCATAAATATCCATTTGGGGAGACCAGGTACATTCGGAAGATGCGAACATCGGACTCACCGGTCTGGGCCGGAACATATCCTCGAAAGTTTGTTCGGTTTTTTTCGATAACTGATCAAAATCGTCTCCAAATCGAATTTTGATATAGTCCATTTTAAGCTCCCGTGCGAGATGGCTAGAAATTTACCCGTTGCTGCCTTCAATTTTTGCCTAAACGTAACACTGAAACCGGATTTTGTAAAGAGCACTCGGTGGCCGACCTAAAAAATAGGTGAATGACAAAACGCTAAATTTTACAAATGGTTAACCGCTTTCTCAACGGTCTGCCCTGTTGCGGATTCAGCACCGGCCGATCTTGACATGGGTGCAGCGGTGCTTAAATTTTTGTTGATTTCAAGAATTCAGATGGAGGTTGTACCATGTCGCTTGTAAGATGGGATCCTTTCAGAGATGTCGCCGTACTGCAGGACAGAATCAACCGGTTGTTCGCGGATGCTTTTCCACGCTCGGCAGAGACGGATGACGAAATGAGCCTGTCTGCCTGGCGTCCGGCCGTTGACATTTTTGAAACCGACAATGCGCTGGTCCTTAAAGCGGAACTGCCGGGCATAAGCAAAGAGGCTGTTACCGTTGAGGTGAAGGAAAACGTGTTGACCATCAAAGGCGAGCGTATCCGCGAGGACGCGGTGAGTGAAGAAAATTACTACCGCCAGGAGCGATATTTCGGCACTTTCAGCCGATCGTTCAACCTTCGCCAGCCTGTGAATCCTGAAAAAATAAAGGCCAAGTTTAAAGACGGCATTCTGGAAGTCGAAATCCCCAAACCCGAAGAAGAAAAACCGAAACAGGTGACGGTCAATGTGGAATAGTCTCACTGGAGTTCATTCAGGCTTTCTTCGAGAATGGCGCATCCTCTCTCCAGCTGCTCATCGGTGATGACCAAAGGCATAAGGGTTCGAATGACATTGCCATAATTGCCGCAGGAAAGGACAATGAGCCCTTTCTCAAAACAGCGGCGCACCAGCTCTTTGGCCTCATCGGTGGCCGGCTCCTTGGTCACCCGGTCCCGAACCAGTTCCAGCCCCAGCATCGGTCCTTTACCTCTGACCTCTCCAATGATCTCATAATTCTCCTGCAATGACCGGAACCGCTGTCCGATTGTATGGCCGATACTTTCAGACCGCTTGAGAAGCCCGTCTTCAAGCAGGATCTCCAAAACAGCCAAGGCAGCCCGGCAGGACACCGGGTTCCCGCTAAAGGTGCCGCCCAGGCCGCCGACATGGGGCATATTCATCATTTCGCTACGGCCGATCACGGCGCTCAGCGGCATCCCCCCGGCAAAGCTTTTGGCCAGTGTGATCAGGTCCGGTTCGATTCCCCAGTGCTCGATAGCAAAAAATTTTCCGGTTCTGCCGGCTCCGGTCTGGACTTCATCGATAATTAGGGCCACGTCGTGTTTTTTGCAGATGACATGCAGCTTCTGAAAATATTCCGGCGGTGGTGTCACGAATCCGCCTTCGCCCTGAATCGGCTCGGCAATCACCGCAGCCGTGGATCCCGGTGACACATAGGTGATAAAATACTCTTCGAGGTAATCCGCACAGGCGATATCGCATTTTGGGTAAATCAGCCCCATCGGACATCGATAACAATAGGCATACGGCATGCGATATACTTCCGGGGCAAACGGGCCGAATCCAAACTTGTAGGGTTTTATCTTGCTGGTCAAGCTCATGGCCATGTAGGTGCGGCCGTGAAACGCATTCTCGAAACAGATAATTGCCGGCCTTTGCTTGGCATAGCGCACCACCTTGATCGCATTTTCAACAGCTTCGGCACCGCTGTTGGCAAACATGGTCATTTTGGGGAATTCTCCCGGCGCAAGTTCATTGAGTCGGGCTGCCAGCGCCACGTAGGATTCATACAGGGCCACGTGAAAACAGGTGTGAATGTATTTATCGGCCTGATCCTTTATGGCGGCCACGACTTTGGGGTGGCAGTGTCCCACATTGTTGACCCCGATACCGCCCGCAAAATCGATGAACTCACGGCCGTCCACGTCTATCATGACAGCCCCTCTGGCTTCCTGGATAAACGCCGTTGTGGTGTTAAATGGGCCCTGGGGAACATGTTCGTTGCGCATTTTCAGCAACTGTTCATTTTTGCTTTCCATACCGTTTGCTCCTTAGTGCGTCGATTCGCAATTACAGTGAAGTGTTTTTAGTGTAAGAATCATCTATTATATTCACGCAGCACTAAGTCCTGCGGACCTCGACTGAGCTCGGTCGAAGTCTAATAAATACGTTAATGTATTTATGTATCGAAGGGCTTAGCGTTGAAGTCCTGTCGTGGTTGAGAACGCGGAATCGTACACAATCGGGCCGGCTTTCCCGGTCAAATGGCCATTGCCGTGCGGCCGCCGTTCTTTCTTGCGATGATATAACTTAAAAGATCCTGTTCAAGTTGCGGGTCAATATCCGGCTTTTCATAGGCGTCGAGCCGTTGGTAAAGAATTTCGGTTGCTTTTTGATTGATGTGTTTGCTGCCGGACTCATGCCACTGGGCATATCCCTGGCGGTTGGCAATCCTGCTGACAAAGAATCCTTTCCGGCACAGTTCAACGGTTGCAGGATGGGATAGGTACTCTCCGCCAATGCCGACCTCTTTGATCATTTTTACATCGATGGCAGCGTCAGATACTTCCAGGGGGCGGCGCGACGCCAGTACTAGCCGGCAAAGCTCTTCATCGATGATGAATTTTTCAAAGCTCATTTCGGCATACGCTCCGAGCATACCGGCCGCGTGTAAAATAAAATTGCTGCCGGCATTGACTGCGGTAGACAGGCTCAGTGCCGACTCATAGCCGGCTTGGGCGTCTGGGAAGTGCGCATCAGTAAGGGCACAGCCACCGCGAGCGGGCAGATTGTAAAATTTGGCCATCTGAATGGTTGCCGCCGTGATTCTGTGTAGTTGCGGCGCACCCATGGAAAGACCGCCGGTACGCATATCCAGGACCGAAGACGAGCCGCCCATGACCACCGGGCTGCCGGGGCGCACCAGTTGCGTGAGGGTTATGCCGGCCAGCAGTTCGGCATTTTGCTGGACCAGGGCGCCGGCGAGTTTCATGGATGCGGTGGCGCCTGCCATCAATAAAGCGCCGAATATCAAGGCCTGGCCGCAACCGGCCAGTTCGATTATCGCTTCGGAGGTTTCCGCGGTATAGCACAGCGGCGATAAGGGCGTAATCAGTGATATTGTAACGGGCTTTTCTTTGAGCTTGTCCTTGCCGCCCCATAGCATGCCGGCCATGTTGAGGCTGTCTCTGGCGCCGGCTTTGGAAACCGGACAGCCCATATAAGGTTTGTCACACAGCACCATGTTGGAGAACAGCATGTCTAAATGCGCCGTTTTCCGGGACAGATCGGAAGGTTCGGCCATCAGAAAACCACAGACTGTGATCGCTTCAGATGTTTGCACCAGCTTGCAGAAAATGTCGTAATCTTCTTTTACCGTGCGCCTTTGACGCCCATCGGCCGATACGATAAAAGACGCGCCATAGCCCGGTGCCAGTGCGAAATCATCGCCACCGATGTCAACCGATTTTTCTCTATTTCTGGCCGTCATACGAAAGTGTGACGGAGCCGAGTCTAAAGCCTTTCTGACATCCTTTTCCGATAAAAAGACGGCTTTGCCGTCGATCTTCAGGCCCGCTTTCCTAAAAATCTCCAGCGCTTCGTCACTTTTAAAGGCAACGCCGACGCTGCGGAGGATATCCATGGAGGCGTCGTGAATTTTCGTCAGCATTTTGGGGATCATGGTCCACATCCGCGCAGAAGCCTTTCGAAATGTCTTCTATTTCAGCGGGGCATTTTTCATAATAAATTCGGAAGCCCCGAAAAAAATCTCCAATGATTGCGATTTTCCGACATAAGTTTAAGTGCTGCCCATTGTCAAGCCAAAAAGCGAGATTTTTGCATCATATTTTCAATCGCTTAAATTGTCTTGACACAGTTGTTGAATAAAATGTACACAGCGCTAAGTCCCAAGGGAAAATCTGTAGGCGGCACAGCTTTTCTTTTTAAAAACTTATACTTAGGAGGAATTGCCATGTCAGAACTCTATGAAAAAATGGCGGAAGCTTTAATCGGCGCCGACGCGGAGACGGTCAACAAATTAGTTGAGCAGGCCCTGGAGCAGGGCCTGGCGGCAAAAGAAATTCTAGACAGCGGGCTCATTCCAGGGATGGATGTTGTGGGTGAACGGATGAAGTCCGGGGAAATGTTCATTCCGGAAGTCCTCCGTTCGGCGAAAGTCATGCAGGGCGCCATGGGGGTTCTCAAACCCCATTTGTCGGAAAAAGACAGCAGCGGCCTGGGTACGATGATTATCGGTACCGTAGAAGGTGACCTGCATGATATCGGCAAGAATTTGGTGTCCATGATGCTTCAAGGTACAGGATTCAACGTGGTGGATCTGGGAACAAACGTCAAACCGCAGGATTTCGTGGAGGCGGTCAAAGCGAATAAGCCGATAATTGTCGGAATGTCGGCCCTGCTCACCACCACCATGCCCAAGATGGCGGAGACGGTGCAGGCTTTGAAAGAAGCGGGTGTCCGCGATCAGCTGAAAATCATGGCCGGTGGTGCGCCGGTCACTCAAAAATTCGTCGAAGAAATCGGGGCGGATGTTTACGCTGCCAATGCCGGCTCGGCGACGGAAAAGGCCAAGGCGGCAATAAAATAAGCAGATGGTCCAACGTGCATGACGGTCGCGGGAAGTATTGCAACCCATCGGGCTGTAAACATAGAAGGGAGGTGCATCATTGAAACGCAATTTGCATGCAGGTAAAAAACCGGCCGGAGGCTTGGGTTTTAAGGTTTTTTCCGAAGACGAGCTTTACGAGGTTCACCTGGCCACACTTGAAGTCCTGGAAAACACAGGGCTGTTGTTCGATGATGAAGAAGCGCTGGAGGTTCTCCACGGTGGCGGGGCCGTGATCGACAAAAAAAACAGAATCGCCAAATTCCCGCCATATATGGTTGAAGATGCCATCCGCTCGGCGCCTTCAAAAATCCTGCTGGCCGGGCGCAATCCCCGGCACGATTTTGTCATGGAACGCAACCGGGTGGGTTTTACGAATTTCGGCGAAGGTGTATTTATAAACGATCCGTATACCGGCCAGCACAGGGAAACCACCAAAGCCGACGTCGCTGCTTCGGCCCTGATCGCCGATTACTTAAGTGAAATCGATGTCTATGAAAGGGCTGTCGGTGCCAGCGACGTGCCGACGCAGACGGTTCAACTTCATAACGCCGAAGCCTGGCTGCCGAATACGTCCAAACACGGGTTTATGGGAACGGGCAACGGTTATTTAACCAAAAAGATCGTTGAAATGGCAGCGGCCGTCGTCGGAGGAAAGGACAAACTGCAGCAGCGACCGATCATTTCGTTCATTACCTGCCCGGTAAGCCCGCTGCAGCTCATCAAAGACAGCTGTGAAATAATCATGGAGACCGCCCGGGCGGGCTTGACGATCAATGTATTGTCCATGGCCATGGCCGGCGGGTCGTCGCCGGCAACCCTGGCCGGAACCCTGGTGGATCATAATGCGGAAGTGCTCGGTGGGCTTGTTCTCAGTCAGTGTACCCGCAAAGGGACAAAATTCATTTACGGCAGTTCCACCACGGCCATGGATTTGAGGCTGGCGGCCGCATCGGTGGGATCGCCGGAATGTGCCTTGATCAATGCCGCGGTGGCCCAGATGTCGACCTACTATCTTCTGCCGAGCTGGGTTGCCGGTGGATAGGGCGACAGCAAAGTATGTGATGCCCAGTCCGGTCACGAAAAAACCATCACAGGCCTGTTACCGGCGTTGGCAGGGGCCAACCTGATTTACGGCCTGGGTATGATCGAATCGGGCATGACAATCGATTTCGGGCAGCTGGTCATGGACAACGAGTTCGCCAAGATGATCAAGTTCCTGTTGCGTGGCATCCCCGTCAATGATGAGACTTTGGCGGTGGACATCATGCGCGAGGTCGGCATCGGGAAAGATTTCCTGAGCCATAACCACACGTATGATCATATGCGATCCCAATCCGAGCCCAAACTCATCAGTCGCGGAATGCGGGAAGACTGGGAAGCCGCGGGCAGTACAGACATGTATCAACGGGCCCGGGAAGATGCACGGCATATTCTGGAAACCCACAAACCGGATCCGCTATCTGACGATGTTCTGGCCACATTGCGATCGATTGTTGAAGAGGCGGAAGAGGAGCTGGGGGTCTCAAAAAAATGAAGCCCCCCGCAGTCCCGCCCGCGGCGGGACGGGGTATCAAAGCGGAATTCGCCATAGCCCAACCCGCCGTCGCTGTAATAAACTTCGGCGGGTCGCCATTCCTTTTCGTTGGATCGTCTTGTCCCGTCGTAGCTCGAAGAGCGAAGTCGGAAGCCTCCGGCGAAGCCCAATCACCCCTGCAGTCCGCGACGGACAGCGTAATCAGGCGAAGGCGAATTAAGAAGAAACGCAGGTAATTAAGGAGATTATATGGGAAAAATCATGACGCGAATGGGAGACGGGTTTCCCGTTGAAATGAGTGAAAGTCAGCTCATGGAAGACCTGACGACAGGCACGGAAGATGCTGCCGATCGAGGCAAGATTACCCCACTTTCCAAAGAGGAGATGCAGTATTTGTATGATCTTTTTACTTCTCCATATCGATTTGTTAGTGTCGAACCGGGTAACGAAATCGTCCTATCTTATGACGGCGGCGATCTTAAAATTGTACGCGCTGCAGTAAACGTTCATCGCATTCAATCCCTGCAGATTCATGAAAAAATTCTGGGAGCCGACACGATTGAACTAGGACATGTTGACTATAGCTATAAACCTGTAAAGCCGATTGTGGGCACGGAGCAAACCGCCCTGGAGCAAGGCTTGATGGTTACCCACGTCCCGCTTTTTTATGGTGCCATGCCGAATCTGGGCCTTTACAGCCAGCCGGACGGACCCCATCCCAACCCTTCTGAATTGCTGCCACTGGGAAAGATAGATGCTGCGAGGGAATCGTATAAAAGGTCGGTCGATGATGCCGTCAAGGATATCGTTTTCGTGGCCAGTGCCATGTATGAATCTGGAGCAGACGGCATTAATTTGGACACCACGGGGGCTGCGGGGGATCCTGATTTTTTGGCGGGCCTTAAAGCCGCCGAAGTCCTCAAGAAGAAATATCCTGATATCTGCATTGAATTGGGTATGGCCGGAGAGTTCATCCTTGGGCTGCACGGCGAAATGGAATTTCATGGCGATCGTTTGGCCGGCATGTATCCCCACGATCAGGTAAAATTGGCTGAAAAGGCTGGATTTACTATTTTTGGGCCGGTCGTCAATATCAAAACCAGTCGATCCATTCCCTGGAACCTTTCCCGGTCCGTCACCTTTATCAAGGCCTGTTGCGAGGCGGCCAACATTCCAATCCATGCCAACATGGGAATGGGAGTCGGTGGTGTGCCGATGAATGCCCATCCACCAATAGACGTTGTCTCCCGTGCTTCTAAGGCGATGGTGGAAATCTGCCGGCTCGACGGATTGTAGGTTGGCGTGGGGGATCCACTTGGTATGGCCATTTCCCACGCGATTGCCTCGGGCATGGGCGGTATGCGGGCGGCTGGAGATCTGGTAGCCCGAATGCAAATGACCCGCGGCATGAAAATTGATGTAGCCAAAGCGTATGTGGCCGACAAATTAAAGGTTTCGGTTTCCGATCTCACCGACCCTGTGATTATGACGGAAATCAGGGAAGATCTAGAACTCGGAACCATGAACCCGCTGCCCGGATGCGCCAAGGGCCTTGAAACCAAAATCCGCATGGAAGAGGTCTTGGGTATTGACATCAACTGCGTCCGACGACTGAGAAAGAAGGGCTTGTTATAGAATTTGAAATTCGCTCGGAGGGAGAAGTAATGGAAAGAGCAGAATGGTTTGAAAAAGCCGCCCAAACCATATTGGATCAGGATGAGGAGGCAGCTAAGGAAGTTGCCAAAAAATCCTTGGAAGATGGAATGGATCCCGTTGAAATGATCAACGACGGATTCGCGGCAGGTATCCGGAAAATGGGTGATCTTTTTGATCGGGGGGAAGTTTTTTTGCCGGGATTGATTATTGCGTCCGATGCAATGACGGCTGCGGTGGAGATTTTGGAAGAAGCCCTGCCCGAAGATAAACAGCAGGAAAAATTGGCTACAATAGTGATCGGGACTGTTGAAGGCGATATTCACGACATCGGTAAAGGAATCATGGTTACCATGTTAAATGTGCACGGCTATGAGGTTCACGATCTGGGGAGGGATGTACCGATCGAAGAGTTCGTTAAAAAGGCCAAGGAAGTCAATGCGGATGTGGTTGGATCCTCGGCCATGATGACCACCACCCAGATCGGCCAGAAAAAACTGGAGCAGGCCTTAAAAGATGCCGGACTGCGGGACAAAGTCAAAACCATGGTCGGCGGTGCGGTGGCCACCGCCCACTGGGCCAAGAGAATCGGTGCAGATTTTTTCGGAGAAGCACCGGGAGATACCATAGATAAACTCCAGGAGATTTTAAAATAGCTGCGCCAGATCGTTGAGATAAAAGCACTAGGTGTCTATATAAGCCAGAATCTTAAAATTTGGGTCAAGCCCGCTCTGTCGCGACGAGCTGGTCATTTGCAGGGACATTGCATTTTATCGGGACCAAAATCCTGAAACGGTTGGCACATTATTTCGGTCTGGGCTATGGTTCTTGTTTCAAATTCTGGTGCTGATAACCGGCCGATGCTGGATGCTGGTCTCTGGCCTCCGGCTTCGTTTCCAGCCTGTAGGCTTCCAGGCGGGAGGGTAGAGCCTACGCCTCGGAGAGATGCCGGATGATTACGGAATTTATTTTATATCCAGTAACTATAATCCAGTAGCCCGTATCGCTCCGCTTCAAGCCATCGGATATTTACACTGCCAACCTGTCGTGAGCCTCCCTTCGAGGGCCTCCCTTCGAGGACCTCAGGGTCGAATGACAGGGTCAAATGACAGGGCCGAACGGCTCGTCTGTTTGAAGCGGAGCTTCGCTATCTAGACCGCGGGGGGTGGATCGCAATGTGATCGTGTGGGCTCTAAACCCACATAGGCGGGTGCAACTCCCGTACTCCCCGCCATTTTTTAACCTGAAGAAGCCGAAGGAGAAACCGGTTGGATGTTACCTGGACCGAAACTCAAGCCAGGCGTTTGAAAGAACTGGAAACTAACGAACTCGATCTGGATAAGCGGTTTGCGGATAGCGCCGCCCGTGAAGCGGCTTTTCAGATGCTTGAAAACAAACTGGTCGCTTTGCAGCGGCAACGCTTGAAAGAATTTCGTGAAATTCATCTCAGACCTGCGGTGTGCCGGTTGGAAAGCAAACTAGTGGATGTCATGATCGGCCGCGGCTTTGCGCAGGTTAATACGCCGATTATTATGTCCAGAGGTCTACTGGAAAAAATGTCCATTGACACGAATCATGCACTGAGTTCCCAGATTTACTGGCTCGAAAAAAACAAATGCCTGCGCCCCATGCTGGCACCCCATTTATATTATGTGCTCAAAGATCTGTTGCGCCTGTGGGACAAGCCGGTCCGGATATTCGAGGTCGGCCCCTGTTTTCGGAAAGAATCCCAGGGATCACAGCATTCGAGTGAATTTACCATGCTCAACCTGGTGGAAATGGGCCTGACGGCCGAAAACCGGGAGAATAGAATCCGGGAATTGGGGATGCTGGTTGCCGAAGCGGCTGGATTGAGTGACTATGAATTTGAAACTGTCACCTCCGAAATATACGGAGATACCATTGATATTGTGGCCGGTCACGATCGTGTGGAAGTCGGATCTTCGGCCATGGGACCCCATCCGCTGGATCGCCCCTGGAAAATAACCGATACCTGGGTCGGTCTCGGTTTCGGCCTTGAACGTTTGCTCATGGCGGCGGAGAATTCGCGCAGTCTGGCGAAAATGGGCCGCAGCTTGGCGTATCTGGATGGGATACGGCTGAACATTTAGTCATTGTTTTAATTAACAAATTCATTAAAATGGTAGAACAGGATACATAACGTATACATTTGTATGTGAATATAGTAAATTCCAAAATCCAAATAACAAATAACAAACAATAACTAAATTCCAAACGCCAATGATCCAAACAGGTTTTGACTCCCACGAGGCGTTTGCGTCGGACTGAACCCTGGCAGAATGAAGCTTGTTCGAGACAGCTGAATCGATGTGATTCAGTGTGTTCTGAGATTTGTTTTGGATTTGAATTTTGCGATTTGGGATTTGTTTGGAATTTGGAGTTTGAAATTTGGAATTTAACCACTTTTATTCTGGCAGGGAAAATATTTTTAAATCAATCTGAGTTTTGCCTCACATTTGGAACATATTCCTATCCCCTGTTTGGTATGAATAAAATTAAAAGTAAACTTGATACCATCCTGTCACAGGCTCGACGAGACGCGAAGCTATCCGCTAAAGATATCACTTTTCTGCTCAATTTGAGCGATTCAGAGCAGATCGACGTTGTGTTCAAAACAGCCGCTGATCTGCGCCGGCGATATTTTGACGACAAGATTTTTTTTTACGGCTTTCTGAACATCAGCACCTATTGCCGCAATAACTGCCGCTTTTGTTTTTACCGCCGATCCAACCCCAAAAGCCGGCGCTACCGTAAAGAATTGCCGGAAATCGTCTCGGCCGCGGCCGGGATGGCCGGCTCCGGAATTCACCTGATAGACCTGACCATGGCCGAAGATCCCGCCCTTTTCAACGGCGACGGGGCCGGGTACGACCGGTTGGTGGCGCTGGTCGATTCGGTTCGGCAGACGACCGGGCTGCCGATTATGGTGTCACCGGGTGTGATCCCGGCCGGCGTCTTATGCCGATTGGCACAGGCCGGTGCCGATTGGTATGCTTGCTATCAGGAAACCCATCGACGCAGGCTGTTTGCCCGGCTCAGACCCGGGCAGGACTTTGATCTCCGGCTGCAAGCCAAACACAAGGCGCGCAGTCACGGACTGTTGATCGAGGAAGGCCTGCTGTGCGGCGTGGGCGAAACTGCGGTCGATCTGGCCGATTCGATCGAAGTGATGCGGCATCTTGATGCCGACCAGGTGCGGGTCATGAGATTTGTTCCTCAACCGGGAACTCCCATGGCAAAAACAGCCCCGTCGAATTCGTACCGGGAAATGTTGATCATGGCCGTGTTGCGGCTGGTTTTCCCGAACCGCCTGATACCGGCTTCGCTGGATGTAGACGGTCTAAAGGGTTTGAAACAGCGACTGGAAGCCGGTGCCAACGTGATCACCTCCATCGTCCCGCCCGGAAGCGGTCTGGCCGGGGTGGCCCGGCATTCTCTGGATATCGAAGACGGCAGGAGAACGATGGCCGCCGTGCGGAAGGTTTTAAAGGACAGCGGGTTGAGACCGGCTGCTGAAGACGCGTATCGCAGCTGGATAGATGACCGTCACCGGGCGATCGGCGCAGGCCGTTTAAAAAGGAAGGTTGCATGCGGGTCGGTGTAATCGGCGGCAAGCTCCAAGGCGTCGAGGCCGCCTATCTCGCGCGAAAAGCCGGCTGGCACGTCACTGTCGTCGACCGCCGTGTAAATGTTCCGGCCGCCGGCCTGTGTGACCGGTTCGCTCAGTGGGATGTATCGGCGGCAAACGACTTGGGCCGCGCCCTGGATGGTGTGGATCTGGTTATTCCGGCTTTGGAAAACGATGCGGCCCTGGCATGTTTGATCCGCTGGACGCGCGACAACAAAATTCCTTTTGCTTTTGATCCTGCCGCCTTCGGCATATCGTCATCCAAGATCGAATCGAACCGGCTGTTTGCCCGCGCAGGGGTTGCGACGCCGCTAGCCTGGCCCGGGTGCGGCTTTCCGGTGGTAGCCAAGCCAAGTGCGGGCAGCGGCAGCGACGGCGTCCAAGTGTTTCATGATTCGCAAAGTTTGCCGGCGCACATAAAACAATCGGACGAGCAATGGGTGGTTCAGGAGTTTGTCCCGGGGCCGTCCTATTCGCTGGAGGTCATCGGCCGGCCCGGTCAGTATATCCCCCAGCAGGTAACCGACCTGGCCATGGATCCGGGCTACGATTGCAAACGCGTGCTGGCGCCCACCGATCTAACGCATACGCTCGTTCGCGATTTCGAGCAGATCGCAGTGACCCTGGCCGGCGAATTGGACCTGAAAGGTCTCATGGACGTGGAAGCGGTTCTACACCAGGACACGTTGAAAATTCTGGAAATCGATGCCCGGCTGCCCAGCCAGACACCGACCGCCGTGTATTGGTCGCGCAATATCAACCTGGTGGAATTGCTGGGCGATCTGTTTGTAGAAGGGACTTTAAATGATCAACCGGCCGCTCATCCGCCCCGGGGTGTTGTTTACGAGCATATTAACGTATTGCCCGGACTGCTCGAGACGGCCGGCGAGCACATCATGTCCGGCGCCGATGCCCTGCGGGTGCATGAAGACTTCTTCGGTGCCGAAGAGGCCATTACAAACTACGCTCCCGGACGGCAAGCGTGGGCTGCCACTCTGATCGTTTGCGGAAAAAACCGTAAAGCCGCCTGGGAAAAGCGCAACCGGGTGGTGGCAAAAATACGGGAGCGATTCGAGCTCACGCTGTATCGTGACGCAACTGCAGTAGGGCAATCCCGGGGAGACTCGGTGTGACCAGACTGAGCGCTGCTGATATTGTCGATATCTCTTCCGATCTCATTGATTATGATGCCGAGCTGGTTCGCAAAACCGGCTATTCCCTTACAGGGGTTGCCTGCCGTGCCGCCGGAATTTCTGAAAGCAGGATTCGGAAAATACTGCCGGAGCTGTCCATCGGCGTCATACCGGTGACCGGCGGCCAGGGGATTATCCCCGGATTTGGCGATACGCTGGCAAATATTATGTCCCATATGGGCGGCAGGGCCTATGTGACCCAAGCGCCTGATGCAACCGGGATGGCGCAGGCTTTTGAGGAAAAAGCCGATATCATGATGCTGGCGGACGATGACTGTTTTGTTGCCATCGATATTCGGAGCCGCCGGGTGGTTGACAATGCCAGGGCCACCGGAAAGGCTTTTGCCACCGGATTGCACCTGATGGCCGGCGACCTGAAGGAGCGCCGCGTTTTGGTCATCGGGTGCGGCCCGGTCGGCAGCAGTGCAGCCGAAACGCTGGTGTGGGCCGGCGCCCGGCTCTCGGTGTTTGATGTAAATCGCCGCCGCTGCAGCGACCTGGCGCGGACCATCGAACTTTTGCTGAACGCTCAGATCCATATCGAACAGGAACTTGATGCTGCACTGAACGCCCACCGGCTTATCGTGGATGCCTCTCCGGCAGCGGACATCATCGATGCCGACACCATTGAAACAGACACGTATATCAGCGCCCCGGGTGTGCCGTGTGGGCTGAGTGGGCCGGCAATATCAAAAGTATCCGACCGCCTGCTGCATGACCCGCTTCAGTTCGGTGTGGCCACGATGCTGGCCGACGCCGTGAAATATCGACTTGAATTTGATAAATCCCTTTAGCCTGCTTCAGGGTTGCCGCATTTGTCCTTTCTCCTGACGGCCTGCGACGAGCTCAGTCGAGCCGGAGAGGGCTGGTTGAAGGGGATAAAAAGGTTGAATCAATTTTGATACCTTGCAGCTTTTAGCAGGTAGGTTCATTGAGGTATAAAAAGTCTTGCCCCAGGGAATGAAAACCCATGCCAGCCTCTGATAAAGTCAAAAAACCGGCCAAGCGATACTACCGAAAGCGTGTTGAACTCTTTCGGCTGATCGATAAGATTAAACTGTGGCCGTCCAGAAAAGGGATTTTGCACGGGATTAAAACGATAGAAAATATCGGGGACCAGGCCCGCATTACGACCCACTGCAACAAGACGTTTGTGATCAACGATTCCCGCAACAGTCGCGCCGCGCGGTGGCTGAGAAACAAATGGTTCAAAGCCGTATGTCCGGCGTGCAGAGTTCCCGAATGGAAGCTGGAAAAATATTCGTCGACCCTTTTTAAACGTCATTATGGATCCCTGCTTTTTGAAAAAAACAAACAGGGACATACTTAAGAAGGTACTATGGCCGAAATTGAGCGAATCCTAAGCAAGTCAGTATCATTAAAAAAATATGAAAACGGTTGAATAATTTAATTCAATAAAACAGATGGTCACCCGATAACAAGGTATGGGCTCCACATTGTCAAAAGAGGCTGCGAAATATGTCCTTTAAGAATTGGTATAGTAAAATAAATGCAAAAATTGCGGTCATGTCAGCATTGATCGGGTTGAAAAGGGGTGAATATAAGGATATAACTCAAGAAGTTAAAAAAGGTCTTTATGAAGTTTTATTGGAAAAATTTGATCAGGACGAAAAGGAATCCATATCAGGGATTGAACGTTTGAGAAAATTTCTAAATTCTTCATCATCGAAAATACAAATCCTGACAAATTATAATTCACCAGGTGATGAAAAAGACCGGTACCGATTAAAATCCATGACCATAGGTGAAGTCAGCGAAAGAAGCAGTATAAAATATTTATGGGCCACGATATTATTTAAAATGATCAGAGCATTCAGGCCTGATGTGTGTTTTGAACTGGGAACCAATATTGGAATATCTGCCGCGTATCAGGCATCAGCATTAAAGTTAAATAATAAAGGACAGTTAGTCACATTTGAATTATCAGATTCTAAAGCAAAATTAGCAAATGAAAACTTTCAAAAGCTCAAACTGGATAATGCGAGAGCTATAGCAGGACGCTTTTCCGATACAGTAGAGAATGAACTCAAGAAATTTAAAACCATTGATTACGCGTTTATTGACGGGCATCATGATGAGAAAGCCACTATTGACTATTTTGATTTAATAGAGCCGTATCTTTCAAAAAAATCATTTATTGTTTTTGATGATATCAACTGGTCAGGAGGCATGCGGAGAGCCTGGGACCAATTGAAAAATGATAAACGGTTTGTTCTTTCAGTCGATTTAACCAGGCTTGGAATTTGTTTTGTGAGGAAATAAATGGCTCTGTCTTTAATCAGGATTGTCCATCGCCGTGCGAGGATGATTATTTAACCGACCCTGATTATCGGGCTGAAGCCTACCTGTAAAAAATATCCGGCCGCGCGCACTCTACTGATTTATGCGTAGAATTAAAAAGAATTTCAGTACCTACTCCATAAGTCGATCTTGACAATCAATACCAGCATTGTCAATACCGCCATTGATAGTTGCATGATACTCGTTTTCGCTAACGTGATGTTTTCATGTGCTGAGCTTCAGCTGACACCGGGACAAAATTCATATTTCTGCTTCATCCACCCTTGAAAAAGCGAATTCCTGTCATTATCAATTAAACTGAGTTTCGAAATACCCCGCCGCTTCAAGGAGGAATTTAGAGAGAACGAGTGCCTCGAGTTTCGCAAGCGGTACGTTGTTCGAGGCAGCACGGTACTAGCGAGATTGACTTGAAGTGGTTTGAAAACCTCAAATTACGCCGGAGATCAAGGCGCGGGCTGATCCACCGTCGCACAGCTATGGCGGGATAGGCGAAAATGCGCAGCATATATGATTATGTGAGCATTTTGAGGAGGCCTGCAACGCCGATATCCGGTGTTAGATGGGGTTTTGAAACCACTTCTACAGAATAGGCGCGAAGTTGACGACTGAAATGATCCTTCGTGCCGATGAAGCGATTCCTGAATGTCAACCGCCGGCGGACGGCGGTAAGGACCCGACACACCAAGGAGGTTTCCATGGCTCCCCGCATTCAACCAGTGAAAGATACAGATGTTACTCCCGACGTCAAGGAGCGATTTGAGATGGCCGAGGCGCGTGGTGCGCCAAATTCCACTCTGCTGCGAATTCTGGCGCGAAATCCACACGCCATGCGGATGTTTTACGATTCCTGGACTCAAATTTTCCACGAGGGAATCCTGGACCACGGTTTAAAGGAAATCGTCCGTGTTCGCATGGCTCTGGTGCGAGGCTGCGCGTATTGAAGTACGGTTCGATCTGCTGCGGCGCAGCAGTTGGGTATTCAGGACAAGATCGAGGCCGTCCGGGACATATCGAATCCGATCTTCAGCGATCGCGAGCGAGCCGCACTGGAGCTGGCGACCATGTTCACCGAGAACTACCACGCCTTCACGGATGAGAACGTAGCCGCCTGGAAAGAGCACTTCACCGACGAAGAATTCGTCGAGTTGGGCGCTTTCATGGCCCATGCGCACGGTTACGGCCAATTGGTGGAGATGCTTGGACTGGGTGACGCGGATCAGGTGAGCGCTGCCGAGATCTGATAACCCTGCTTGAGTTGGCGGGCGGTTCTCGCTTACCGCCGGATTCGGCGGGAACTCGCAATGCACCGCTGCATAGATCCGGCAAAGGATGTCGCGTGTTGCTGCCGACGATGTTGAATCGATGCCCAAACCACCCTTTTTGGGCGGATGGCAAGGAATCAGCCACATGAGCGAAACAAGGGAATATGGGATGTGGATCGACGGTCGAGAAGTTCCGGCCATTTCAGGATCCACATTTGAGATAGAAAATCCGGCCACCAAAGAGATTGTCGCCCGGATCGCACAAGGCGCAGCGGAAGATGTCGATCGCGCTGTGGGTGTGGCGACCGGGGCCGCCCGGACCTGGGGTCAAAGCTCAGCGGTCGAGCGCTTCCACCTTCTCTCCCGGCTCGCCGGGCTAATCAGGGAACACGCGGAGGAGTTGGCGCACTGGGAGGTCCTGATCACCGGACGACCGATTCGCGAGATGTCGGCCCAGGTGAGTCGGCTTCCAGACTTCTATGAGTACTTCGCCGCCACTGCACGGATTGCACAAGGCGAGGTAACGCCTTTCGGGGGCGACTACCTGAACTACACGCGCCATGTACCCCTGGGGATCGTGGGACTGATCACACCCTGGAACCACCCATTGCTGATTTTGAGTAAAAAGCTCGCGCCTGCCTTGGCGGCGGGAAACACGGTCGTCATCAAACCGTCTGAATTCACGCCGACCACCACGATCGACCTCGCCAGGCTTTGCAAGGAGGCCGGATTTCCGGATGGCGTTGTCAACGTCGTGCCGGGATTCGGCCCTGCGGCCGGCAAGCGGCTGGCCTCCCATCCCGATATCCGGAAGGTCGATCTGACCGGCGGTACCCAAACAGGCAAGGCGGTTGCCTCCCTGGCCGCAGGACATTTGGCCCAGGTTTCGATGGAGTTGGGCGGCAAGGCACCGATCATCGTATTTGACGACGCGGATCTCGAACAGGCGGTCGCAGGGGCCGCTTTCGCCGCCTATATCGCCGCCGGTCAAACCTGCGTTCAGGGTGCGCGCTTGCTGGTGCAAGAGGGGATTTACACCGCATTTTCCAAGATGTTGGCCGAAAAGGTCCGGCGTATTCGCCTGGGCGATCCACTCGATCCTGAAACTCAGATGGGGCCGGTGTCATCCCGCCGGCAGTTCGACCGCGTGCTGGATTACATTCAGCAGGGAATAAGCGAGGGAGCGCAGGTGCTGTTGGGCGGTGCTGCCGTTACCAAGGCACCCTATGACCGCGGCTACTTCATTGCGCCGACGATCTTTACCGATATCAGGCCCGACATGGTAATCTGCCGGGAGGAGATCTTCGGTCCCGTCACTGTCGTGATGCCGTTCAAACATGAAGCCGAGGCCGTCGCCTTTGCCAACGACTCACTTTATGGCCTTGCTTCGGCGGTCTGGACTCGGGATGTGGCACGTGCGCATCGGGTCGCGCACGCGCTGGAAGCCGGAATTGTATGGATCAATGACCACCACCGAATCGACCCAGCCATGCCGTGGGGCGGCTTCAAGAACAGTGGCATCGGACGGGAAGCGGGTCTGCAGGCCTACCGTGCGTTTACGCAGTCACAGTCGGTCGTGGTAAAACTCAGTGATCAGCCGTTCGATTGGTACTCGGGAGATGGGCGCTACTCATGATGCCGGATCGCTAGATCAGCCACAGACTCACACAGACACACACAGACAATAAGAACTTTTTTGCCCGGCAGGGGAGCCACGCAGAGCGGGATGCACGCACGGGTGGCGAATTCAAACGAAAGCCGAAGTGAACCTATACCCCCGTTTCCAATAGGCAGTTTGTTGGCAAAATATCACTCCGTGGTGAGTTATACCCTCATCGAACCATTTTCGACGGGTATTTCTCCTTTAATTTCACAATGAACTGTTGATCCTGCCTGATTTTTTATTCCAGATCATCTCTGTTTTCATAGTAAAATGACAGGGCATCATGGATCTGAGTGAGATTCAACTGGGGATAAGAACTGATAATTTCATCCGGAGAATGACCCAATATTTGATATTCCATGGCAATATCAATCACGCGTGTCCGAGTCCCTTCAATGATAGGGCTACCATTGCACACCGCCTGATCTTTTACGATATACGGATGGCTTCTATTTTCTTTTTTCAAGGCATGTCCAACCATGGTCTATACCTTCCAAATATTTAAATCTTTAGAGATTTAAGTATGCCCCAGTTTTTTCCCCAAAATCGATTTATCCAATAAATTATCCATTAATGTCCATTTATAATTTGACATATGGGGTTTATTGGATAAGATTGGATAAATAATTGGATATTTAACCAGGACGCTGCAATGACACCACGTATCGTTAAATTGATTGCCGAGATAGATGAATTCAAAGGCTACTGGAACGGGATGGGAAGTCTTTCCACAAAGACCCTGTCTTCATTGCGAGTTCTTGCAACAATAGAGTCAATCGGTTCTTCCACTCGCATTGAGGGGGCACAGTTGAGTAATCGGGAAGTTTCGGCCCTTTTGAGGGGTTTAGATATACGTTCATTTCAAAGTCGAGATGAGCAGGAGGTTGCCGGCTATGCAAGAGCCATGCAGATAATTCATGAAAGCTATGGGGAAATAAACCTAACAGAAAACAACATAAAATACTTGCATAAAGTGGTAATGCAATTTTCTACAAAAGACGGCTGGCATCTGGGTGAATATAAAAAGCATCCCAATCATGTTGCAGCTTTTGATTCAGATGGAAATCAAATTGGGATCATTTTTGAAACAGCCTCTCCTCTGGATACACCGAGGTTGATGGAATTACTCGTTGAAAAAACTCAATTACGATTTCAAGATGAAAATATCCATCCATTGTTGATAATTACTGATTTTGTGATCCGCTTTTTAGCGATTCACCCGTTTCAAGATGGTAACGGGCGTCTTTCTCGGATTTTGACAAATCTGCTACTGCTTAGAAATGGCTATGCGTTCGTTCAATACAGTTCACATGAAAGAATCGTGGAGGCAAATAAAGACCAATACTACCTGTCCCTAAGAGAATCACAGGAGAAACTGAAATCACAATCGGATTTTGTTTTGCCATGGGCGGAGTTTTTTCTCGAAATACTTAAAAAACAAAAGGATCACCTGAAGGAGAGGATCGAGCAAGAGAGAAAGGTATACAAATTACCAGATCTGTCGGAAAAAATAAGCAAACTTGCAAGCGAGCATGGTCGTGTAACGGTTTCATTCATATCAAGTGAACTCCAAGCGAATCGAAACACGGTCAAGAAACACATACAGCAGTTGGTAAAAATCGGCCGACTTGTCAGACACGGCAAGGGCAGAGGAACCTACTATTCTTCTTTCTAAAGTAAAATAATAAAATAGACTATGTTTTTTTAAATAGCCACTTTAAATTATGTATATTCTAAAGATCTTCAGCTGCGCGCGCCGCGTTTCCATCCAGACTGCGATGGGGGGGCAGGCAGTCGGCATTCCTACCGCGACCATTCTTTTTGTTGGTTGATTTTTTTGGCGTTAGGAAAAATGAGATACAGCAGGCACAAGATGTTCACAGCTTTGCCTCAAGTCTTACAGCAAACATTCAGTATGCCAACTTACTGTATATTAGTGTTGAACTAAAACTCCTTATTTCAGTATTTTATACAATAAAGAACGTTAATGTTTTTCGGTCTGGTTTCGTTGCCACCGGCATTTGATGTGGCGGTGTTGAAAGAATACGAATCCGCAATACCTTTCCCTCCGGATCCTCCATTTGTCGCTGGACCGTCATTCCGCGTTTGGTGGTAGTGGGTTTCAAGCTCATCTGCCTGCTGCGTACCTACGTTATCACCGGCCGTGCCGTCAGGACGCGGGGTACGGTTATCTCTATCCGGATCAATACCGCGAGCGTTGTCCCAAGCCCTTAAGAAATAGCCGCGATAATCGGGGACATTAAATGTGGTCGCCCCGTCGCCGGCGCCGTACATGGTGCCGATAGCGGCGAAGAGGTCGGCGTAGGTCAGCCTCGATACCGCCTGGCCGTTGCAGGCGAACCAGCCTGTGGGGGCGGTGGGGATGGCAAATGCGCTGACCATGCCGGCCGGCAGTTCGATAACTTTTTTTGCCATAAAAGCAGTGCCCACGGATGCCAATTGTGTCCGCGGCGTCAATTCCGATCCGGCGTTGATGGAAACTCCGAGCCAGTAGGGCACGCTGAAATCAAGGTCGGCCGGAAACGCGTTAGCTGAGCCCAGCATTACACTAAAGACGCCTTTACTTACCGCGACGCCGCTATGCGTTTCGGTCCACAGGGCTGTCCCGCCTGTATCAACATCGTAAATCTTCACGGTGATATCATAGTTGCCGGTTAACGGCGCGCCGCTGGAATCGGTTAAAATTCCCTGATAAGAGATGACTTCCGGAATTTGCGCATTTGCAATCGGGCATATAACGAGCGCTAAAACAAAGATAAAGATGGCCAAAATTTGCTTTTGTTTCATCTTTCCCCGCCTCCTTGTAGAAATTGTTTCAAAGATAATAAACAGGTGATTTCCCAAATCTTCTTATTTCGACTACAATTTTATCAATATTTCACGTTCCAACAATTTTACAATTTTCAAAGAATAGCAGGTTGTTGGGTTTCTCTACTTCCGGCGAATTAACTCAACTTACGCTGCTGATATTTTTAGCGATATGGCGACGTTTCAGGTGTTTTGTATATTGATGATATGTGTCAAATGTTGGGTTTCGTTTTTCAACCCAACCTACGTTGCTTTACAATCATAGAAAAATTTGTTCTTCTTTTTTGCTCTCGCTCTTTGATTTAGCATCCGTCGTGTACTATACCCAATTATTGAGCGACGGGTACGGTATTTGGATGATATTGATATCTCTATGCGGTGCTACATTAAAGAGTATTGAAAAAATACATTGAAACCTTAAATACATATGAACTAATCGCTTTCTTTGTTTTTATCTTTTTCATTAAAGATTTCATTTAACATACGAGATGTAGAATATTTACTAAATGTAATGGCGGATGTTAATCCCAATACCATATGAACGAGACCCAAGTATGGAATAATAAGTATGAAACTAATTATCTGCAAGACAAACGGTATTTGGAGCTCAGGGAAAAGATATTTCCGTAATAGAAGTAAAAAAACGAATAAACCGTACCCAAATATTAATAATACACCTATTATTTTAAATATGAGACTCTTTATCTTCTGTTTATTATTCCGAATATGTTTCCAATGAATTATAGAATTGTGAAGAGATTTTGCAGATGAACACATTATGCCAAGTAAAGGTATAAAGATAATAAGTTTAAACACAGCTGAAAATATTTCTTCTCCGATATCCATTTAATTAATCCAATTATCCATTATTATCAGGTAAATGTGGTATTTTCAAAATCCTAAAATGAACTAATTTTCAAAAGGAGGCCACGCGTCAACTGGATTTTCATCAATTAACGTTGTTAATTCTACAAACTCCATTGGAGCAAAGACAAACGCCTCCCACATTAAGACATCTATAAACTTTTCACCAGTTATAATTGTTTGCCACCAACTATCACTCGGTTTACCTATCTCTCGGCACCACCATTGTATTTCTTTTGTTGTTCGTTCTACTCGTAATTCCCATGGTTCATTTCCAAGATAATCCTTTACCAATTCCCTCACAATTGCAGGCGACGGCTCTTTAAGGCGAGGCCTTGTTACACCAGTATAATATGAATAATTCTTAACTACATAACTCTTCATTCTTTTTTCTTTAACCCTCCAACTAAGGCCATCCATTTCATTCAAAACCCATCCATATAATTCTGCTTTTTTATCTCTTATTTGACTAGCAGTTCCTTCACCAACTATTTGTTTTTCATCTGCAAACTTTATATCATTAGATAAACGTCTTTCGAAATCACTATTAATTTTTTCGTCTGATCTGTGATCTGCTTGACCTAACTCAGGAATATAAAATCCAGTAGGATCATTATAAATGAGTGGATTATTTCTCACATAGGAATAACGGTTTAATATCTGAGGATCAAATATTTTTTGAACAATCAAATCTGCTGAAATGAACCTCCCAATCACCGGATCATAAAGCCGAGCATCATAATTATACAACCCGCTTTCATTATCCCATTCCTGGTCGGTAAATTTAAAACTCGTTAAATTGATACCGGGCTTAGTCCTATCCCTTCCAAAAGGCAAATACTCTGTACTTTCGGCTGCCTCTCCATCCGGGTAGTTCGTCATAACCGTTGAACTACCCAAGTGATCTTTGTGATAATAATACCCGTTTGAAGAGGTGATTTTGGCAATCCGCAAATTACCGGCAAAAATGTATTTTGTTTCAATCCCGTCTCTAACTTCGAAATGCTCGCCTATGTAATAGGTCTCGCTTAAGCTATTTACGACTTTTTTGACCCGCTTGCTTTCCCCGTCATAATCAAATTCGATTGTATTGGAAGATGCTCCTTTTTCACGCACGATGCTCACCGGCATGTTGTCGGCATTGTAGGTGATCGTCCGTATTGCCGATTGGGCCGGATCGGTAAAATCCGGCCCTGCGGTCATATTGCCGTTTTCATCGTAGCTGTAAGTAAAACTGGCGCCGTTGAATTCGATCTGATCTGCGGCATGCAAGGGAGCTGCTGCACTGAAGCTGCTTTCTAGCATGACGGGTGCAAAGGGATCGGAGGCCCCATCGTGAGTTATATTTAAAAGTTGTGTTTAAAGGAAAAGGCGGTGTATCCACCGGTAGATTGTTAGCAGCAGTCAACCGGCCACACTAAAAAGGAAAGGATACACCACCCATGAACCAGGATAAT
>Ga0126326_1000074_pt1 | contig 59159 bp, 48 predicted proteins | sample InaspJWI67metaG_FD_94485 | JGI IMG/M metagenome (GOLD analysis project Ga0126326, IMG submission 94485) | Marine gutless worms symbiont microbial communities from Oahu, Hawaii - Inanidrilus sp. 1 OAHU.JWI-67 metaG | ecosystem: Host-associated > Annelida > Digestive system > Unclassified | place... | reverse complement strand
GTTAAAAGACAGTTTCCTCCAAATTTTGTTGACTCACACTCCGGTATTTATGAATATACGATAATATATGATTTCCTATTTGTAATTGCTTTGTAAGAGATTCTGCATCATAAAGTCAATATTTCAAAAGATACGTTAATTAATCGTTATCACTGACGTTATGTTTTTCATCGCCGGTATATCACCCAAAATAAGACAGCTCGACAACAACCCCAGGCGATGTTCGGCATGCGGCCTTTCCCGCGCCTATTTAAGACGCATGGATCATTATCTAAGCCTGTTTTTTATCCCGGTTCTTAGAGTTAAAAAAGGAGAACCGTTCATTATCTGCGATCGATGCGAACAGAAGGCATCGGGGTTGAACGCCGGTTATTTCACCGGCACCGATCCATCGCAGTTACGCTGCCCAACATGCGGCAGCAATGTACTATCAGACTTTAAGTATTGTCCTTACTGCGGCAAATCAATTTAATAGCGAACTGTGACGAAGCGTGCATTTTTGATATTCAAGGCAAAGATGAACTTTGAACGCCACATCGTCCTCGTGCATCCGCAAATTCACTGGAATACCGGTAATATCGGCCGCACATGCCTGGCTGCCGGTGCTGAGCTGCATTTGGTTAAACCATTGGGCTTTTCCCTGGAAAGCCGCCACGTCAAACGGGCGGGCCTTGATTACTGGCCTCGAGTACGACTGCATCTCTGGGATAATTTCAATCAATTCGAGAATATACTTGGACCTCAAAACGGCGAAATAGTGCTGCTGACCAAACTCGGAAAAAAACCTTTCTGGGACATGCCCGCCGCTCGCAGGCAGTTTTTAATTTTTGGCTCTGAGACGGTAGGACTTCCGCGATCGATTCTTTCCAAATACGGCAATAATACCTATCATATTCCCATCACCGGAGACATCCGCAGCCTGAACCTATCCACGGCAGCCGGCATTGCATTGTATGAAAGTCTGCGCCATACCGATATGACCCATTTCTGGAAAGCATCCTGTTGTTCGATCACCGATAAGGATCAATTAGAGATAACCTGAAGCGCTTCGCCCGGGATAACTGTAATTCACACTTGACTTTGCTTGTCAGTTTCATTACAGAAAAGGAACTGATACGATTACTGCCTATAAACGTCAATTGTATCTAACTTCTACAACTGCACAACGCGTAAGCTCAGAGTTCTTATACTCTCTATCACTATCGGATGAGTTGATTTGTTCTTCTTTCATTCTCAGTACTTGTAACTTGATAGGACTCGGCAACGACCGAACCTGCGGGTGACAAGCCGGTCAAACCCCGCAGGTTTCCAAATCGGCCGGTTGCCGGTCCCCTCTTCATTTCTGCCCAGCTCACCGCCGGGGGAACAAATATTTTTTGTGGCGGTTAAAATACCCAACCTATCACCACCAATTACAGAAAGGAGGGAGAGTTATGGACGTTACCCGCAGGCAGTTTATCCAGATCAGTGGCGCCACAGCCGCCGGTCTTGCCGTCAGCGGGCTGGGTTTCGATCTAATGCCGATCAAAGCCCACGCCCAGATGCTCAAGACCAAGTATGCCAAAGAAAGTATCTCAATTTGCCCCTATTGTGCCGTCGGCTGTGGTGTCGTGGTTCACACCAGCAAGAAAGGTGATGGCCGGGTCATCAACATCGAAGGTGATCCAGACCATGTCATCAGCCGTGGTGCACTCTGTTCCAAGGGCGCCGCACTGTCTCAGCTCACCGAAAACGAACTCCGCATCACGGAACCGATGTACCGAGCACCCTATTCCAGCGAATGGAAAACGGTTTCCTGGGATTGGGCCCTGACTGAAATCGCCAAACGCGTAAAAGCGACCCGGGATGCCTCATTTGAGTTCAAAAATGCAAAGGATCAGGTGGTCAATCGAACCACGGCCATTGCCTCGGTGGGCAGTGCGGCCATGGACAACGAAGAATGCTGGATTTATCAGGCCCTGATGCGGGCGCTGGGGCTGGTATACATTGAACACCAGGCCCGTATCTGACACAGCGCGACTGTTGCGGCTCTGGCAGAGTCGTTCGGACGCGGTGCGATGACCAACCACTGGATCGATATTAAAAACAGCGACTGCATTCTGATCATGGGAAGCAACGCTGCTGAAAACCATCCCATCTCGTTTAAGTATGTTATCGAAGCCCAGCAAAAGGGCGCGCAGCTGATCAGCGTCGATCCTCGTTTTACCCGGACTTCCTCAAAAGCCGATATTTTTGCGCCGATACGCTCCGGTACGGATATCGCTTTTCTTGGGGGAATGATCAAATACATCATCGACAACAAACTCTATCACGAAGAATATGTAGCCAACTACACCAATGCACCGTTTTTGATCAACGAGTCCTATACATTTGAAGACGGCCTCTTTCCCGGCTATGACCCACAAGGCAGGAAATACGACAAAAGTAAATGGGCGTTTCAGATGGATGAAAACGGTGTGCCCAGGATGGACCGGTCGCTGGAAAACGAATACAGTGTTTTTCAGCAGTTAAAAAAGCATTACAGCCGGTACACCCCCCAGTTGGTATCACAGATAACCGGTACGCCGGAGAAAGACCTGCAGAAAATTTACGCAAGGTATGCCGCAACGGGAGCAGTCGGCAAGGCCGGAACCATCATGTACGCCATGGGCTGGACGCAGCATACCACCGGAACCCAGAATATCCGCACCATGGCTATTATTCAGTTGCTGCTGGGTAACATGGGGGTGTCTGGTGGCGGTGTGAACGCACTGCGCGGAGAATCCAATGTCCAGGGTTCCACCGACCACTGTCTCTTGTGGCATATTTGGCCCGGATATCTCAAGACCCCGCGTGCATCCAATGTATCCCTTGCAGCGTATAACCAAAAATGGACGCCGAAAAGCAATGACAAGCTGTCGGCCAACTGGTGGCAGAATTATCCCAAGTATTCGGTCAGCATGCTGAAATCCTTCTTCGGAGAGACTGCAAACACAAATAACGATTTCGGCTACAACTGGCTGCCGAAGGTTGATGACGGCAAAGCCTATTCATGGCTCGACCTGTTTGATGAAATGTACAAAGGCAGTATCAAAGGTTTTTTTGCCTGGGGTCAAAATCCGGCCTGTAGCGGCGCCAATGCCGGCAAGAACCGCGAAGCCATGAAAAATTTGGACTGGATGGTCAATACCAACATTTTCGACAACGAAACCGGTTCCTTCTGGCGCGGTCCCGGTATGAACCCGCTCAAGATCAAAACCGAGGTCTTTTTCCTGCCGGCCTGCGTGTCGGTGGAAAAAGAAGGCAGTATCACCAACAGCGGCCGTTGGATGCAGTGGCGCTACCAAGGACCCAAACCCCTCGGCAACAGTCAATCAGACGGCGACATCATAATGAACCTGGGTAAAAAGATCCAGGCATTGTATCAAACGGAAAAAGGCACATTTGAGAAACCGATCGTCAACCTGAAATGGGATTACCGGACCAACGGCGCATACGATTCGCACAAGGTCGCCAAGGAGATCAACGGTTATTTTCTCAAAGATGTCACCGTAAAGGGCAAATCCTTCAGTAAAGGCACCCTGGTTCCGAGCTTTGCTTTTCTGTTAGCCGACGGGTCGACCTCCTCGGGCAACTGGCTCTATTGCAACAGTTACACGGAAAAGGGCAACATGGCCGCCCGCCGTGGCCAGAAGGATGCACCCAACAACATCGGGTTGTATCCGCAATTTTCCTGGTGCTGGCCCGTGAACCGCCGCATCATTTACAACCGTGCTTCGGTTGACCTAAAGGGACAGCCTTGGGATAATGCCAATTGGGTGATCAAGTGGACCGGCAGCAAATGGATCGGCGATGTTCCCGACGGCGGCTGGCCACCAATGCTCACCGGCGACGGTCAACCCAACCCGAAAACCAAGCATGCGTTTATCATGCGCAAACACGGACATGCCCAAATTTTCGGTCCGGGGCGGGCGGACGGCCCCTTCCCCGAGCACTACGAACCACTGGAATGTCCGGTGGAGAAAAACTATATGAACAACCAGCGCATGAATCCAACCGCACCGGTATACGGCACCAAGGTCGACGAATGGGCCACCTGTGATCCACGTTATCCTTACGTGGCGACAACTTACCGGGTGGTGGAACACTGGCAAACCGGAGTAATGACGCGCAATCAACCGTATCTGCTCGAAATGCAGCCCCAGGTCTTTGTGGAAATGAGCGAGGAGTTGGCCCTGCTCAAAGGGATTAAAAACGGCGAACGGGTTCTGGCGACATCACCCAGAGGATCGCTGGAATGCACGGCGATTGTTACCCCCCGTTTCAAACCGTTTAATCTAGGCCAAACCGTGGTCCACCAGGTTGGCTTCCCGTGGTGCTACGGTTGGAGAATGCCGGTCGGCGGCATGGAAGAAAGCGCCAACTTGCTCACCCCCGCCACCGGTGATCCCAACACCCGGATACCCGAAACCAAGGCCTTTATGGTCAACGTGAAAAAAATCTAAGGAAGGAGGTGATCATTGATGAGTAAGTCATTTTTTATCGACACGACGCTTTGCACCGCTTGTCGGGGCTGCCAGGTCGCCTGCAAACAGTGGCACGACCTGCCGGCTGAGGAAACCGTCAATCGTGGTTCTTACCAGAATCCGGATGATCTCTCCTTCGAAACCTATAAGCTTGTTCGAATGAAAGAGAAGGTCATTGATGGTCAGGTACGCTGGCTGTTTTTCCCCGATGCATGCCGGCACTGCCTGGAACCACCCTGTCAGGATGCAGCCGGTGATCTGTCCGCTGTATTTTCGGATGAACCCAGCGGTGCGGTGATCTATACCGCCAATACAAAAGGTCTGAACGTCGATGAAGTCATCGAAGCCTGTCCGTATAATATACCGCGCAAAGCATCGGACGGCACGCTGGCCAAATGCGACATGTGCCTGGATCGCGTACAGAACGGTCTTGAGCCGAGTTGCGTTAAAACCTGCGCGACCGGGGCCATGAACTTTGGCGATCGCGGAGATATGATTGCTCTGGCCAAAAGCCGTTTGGCAGCTGCGACTGTAAAATATCCGCAGGCGCAGCTCCTGGACGCGGATGACGTTCGGGTCATCTTTTTGGTGGGCTATAATCCTGCCTTCTATCACGAGTTTGCCGTGGCCGCCACTTCGGCTTTCGGTGTTACACGACAGGCGGCATTAAGGCGCATGCTGCACCCGTTTACAAACCTGGTCTCACAAATCACGTAACATACAGATTGTGAAATCAAACCCGGACAGGGAGAGGAAAATGATTTCTTCTCCCTGTTTCTTTTTCGTGACCCGATTGACGTTTTGTTATTTGTCGCGTAGATTATGCCACTGATGACGCATACTTAAATGCCGATTTACAGAAGGGAGGTTCGATGACAGACAACTGGACGTCTGCCGCCGACCGGATCCACAAGGCGGCGGATGGATTAAAACAACTCCGTCCCTTATACGCCGATATTCTTACGTTTTATGCAAAGCTTTTTAGTGTGCAGGAAGAATCAAAAGCGCAGATCGACCTGCAACCCATAAAAGTATCTTTGGAGATACTTGCCATCAAGGCCCGGGAGATGCTGCCCTTGGTTGCAATGTCCGATTTTGTGGTTGACATACCTAGCGCAGATAAACTTCTGAATCAAATCTGCCGGATCATAAAAAAGTATAACCCGTCGATGGCAAATTCCGCGGATGTGGTCATCCAGGCCATTGGCACACAAATCGCGATCGAAGAGCTGTTCGGTTGCCTTTTGAACGCGGATGATGTCTATTTTGAGAAAAAGGCCAAGGAAATCGGAATCGAAAAAAATGTCCTGGCTTTTCTGGCTTATAACAGTATGAAACCGTCGCTTATGCTGTGTGCCGAACAGCTTGCAGCATACCTGGCCGATGATCAGGATTGGCAGAAAGGATATTGTCCGATTTGCGGCAGTTATCCGGGTATTTCAACGCTGGACCGCAACGGCAAACGACACCTGCACTGTAGTTTCTGCTGGCACGGATGGTCGACTGCCAGAGTGTTCTGTGCCTACTGCGCGAATGTTGATCACAAATCGATCCGTTATTTTCACAGCGATGCAGAGAAGGGCTATCGGGTAGATGTTTGCGATCAGTGCCAAAAGTACATGAAAACGGTTGACACCCGAGAAACGCAGCACCTCATCTATGCGCCACTGGAACAGGTTTCGACCCTGCACCTTGACTTCAAGGCCCAGGAAATGGGGTTTGAAAGCGGTATACAGCTTCAATTACCACCGACAGCAGCATGATTTTTCGTCGTGACGGTCTTGTTTTCGCAAAAGGCCGATATGAACTTAACAGATAACACACGCATTGTTTTGGTATGTTATGATAACAAATTTCTGCTGATATCGCTGACTGAAGATTAAACATTTGATATGCACATCGATCTTTGCACCCTTGAACAGGGCAAAAAATCCCCCCGCATTACTTCTGCCGGATTTAATCCCGTTTATCGCATACCCTGGCTCCCAATAAAGCGCGCTCTGGGGATAGTATTCTTTGTAATTGTCATTCTGGGGATGGTCAGCCTGCCGGCACTTTCCCAAATTTCAAGCTCGGGTATCCCGTCGCTACCGGGTGCAACCGTAACGGAGGCTGTTAGCCTGCAAACCGCATGGTCGGTGGATCTTGCACGTCCAGGCGATACTATTATTCTGGCTGTCGTTTTTAATATAAAAAAAGGATTTCACATTAATGCCGACGCCGCACAGATTATCCCGACTGCGGATTTTAATCCAATTCCAACCCGGGTGACGGTCGAAGAGGCTTCTGACGGGTTGACGATCGAGGTGCCGCGCTATCCTCAGGCCCGACCGGCCAAAGTCGATTTCATCGAGAGCGACCTGATGTCTTTTGAAGGAAAAACCATCGTCTATCTGCCGATGAAATTCGACGCAGGGAGTGACGCCGAAAGATTGCGGATCAAGCTGGAAATTGAATACCAGGCCTGCGATGCGCAAATATGCCTGTTCCCACAAACGATTGCGGTTGAAGATCGGCTGACGGTCGCTGCACCGGGTGCGACTGTGGCTGCAATCAACCAGCAGCTGTTTAGCGGATACCGGCAAGTATCAGAGGGTGTATCTGCAGCTCTGGTTGGATTTAGTCTTTTCGGCTGGCGCTTTACGCTCGAGGCCGCCTCGTGGGCCGGATTCGCATTGCTGCTGCTGGTGGCCGCCTTCGGTGGCATGCTGCTTAATTTCACACCCTGCGTGCTGCCGCTGGTGCCGATCAAAATCATTAGCCTGTCCAACACCGCTGAGAACAAATCCCGCTGCCTAGCCTTGGGTTTTACCATGTTCCTGGGGGTACTGGCGTTCTGGCTGGGTCTGGGGGCAGCCATTGCCCTGGTGGCCGATTTTACCGCCACCAATCAGCTATTTCAGTATCCGGCTTTCACTATTTTGGTCGGCGTCATTATCGGTCTCATGGCATTTGGAATGTGCGGACTTTTTTCCATCCGCCCGCCCAATTTTCTTTACATGATCCGCCCCAGCCAGGAATCCCTGCACGGCTCTTTTGGATTGGGAATTCTAACGGCCATTCTTTCAACGCCCTGTACAGCGCCTTTTATGGGGGCTGCTGCGGCATGGGCCGCCACCCAGCACCCACTGACCACACTAACCACCTTTGCCGCCATCGGAACCGGCATGGCCCTGCCGTATCTGGTGCTTTCCGCCTTTCCAAACCTGATCCAGAAAATGCCCCGCTCGGGTCCGGCCAGTGTCCTGATCAAGGAGGTAATGGGTCTGTTTATGCTGGCAGCGGCCGCCTATTTCATCGGAACCGGATTGAGCGGCATACTCATGCAGCCACCGAATCCTCCCGGCAAATTGTATTGGTGGGTAGTCATGGGGTTTGTCGCAGCTGGCGGTCTGTGGATGGCCTATCGCACGATCCGCATCGCTTCCCGCAAGTTTTTGAAAACCTTATTCGCCGGTCTGGGGATCCTGATATTTGTCGGGTCGGCTTTCGGCGGTTTGCGCCTGACCGACAAAGGCCCCATCGACTGGGTCCATTTCACGCCCCAGCGGTTTCAAACCGCCATCGAAAATCGCAAGGTTGTGGTCATGATTTTTACTGCCGAGTGGTGCCTGAACTGCAAAGTGCTGGAGCAGGGCGTATTGACCGGCGAGAAGATCAGCCGACTGCTGGCCGAAGACGACATCGTTCCGATCAAAGTCGATATTACCGGCAACAATCCCTGGGGCAAGGCTAAAATGAAGGCGATCGGCAACCTGACCATCCCGCTTTTGGTAATCTATTCCCCCGAGGGTGTGGAAGTTTTTCGAAGTGATTATTACACCGCCGAACAAATACTGCAGGCGGTGGAAGCGGCGCGCATGAAAGCCCAGAAAGGCTCTGCCGAGACTGGCGCCTAAAAACACGGACGGCGGAAAAGGAACGCTAATCCAGAAACTGGCGAATGGTATTTTCCAGGAATTTCCCCGTGCGCTTACCCGATATTCTGGCGGTGATTTCACCGTCCTTTACGAACATAATAAGCGGAATGCCGCGGATGCTGTATGCCTGGATCGCCTTTTCACCGACCCAGTATACCGGATATTTGACTTTGTGCTTATCGATGACGGGCTGGATAGCCTCCGGGCCTGCAAAATCCAGACTGAGTCCCATCATCTTCAGGCCTTTGGAGGCATATTTGGCATAAATTTTGTTTAGATCCGGCAATTCCTCGATGCAAGGACTGCACCAGGCGGTCATGACCACAATCACCCGGCGGTTTCCTCCGGTTTTGATAATCCGGTCCAGCTGTGTCAGATCCAGCGATTGGACAATATTGCGCTGTTCGGAATCAACTCTGGCTGCCATCAGTATCAGCATAGAAAACAGCAGTGAAATATATACGGAAAAACGGCGTGGTTGCATGGGCCTATTTGTTCAGTTTTTCAAGTTCTATCGCGCAGTATTCCAGATCCGGCCGAACATTGATATCCGACACTTTAATGGCACGGATGACGCCTTTTTTATCAATGACAAATAAAGCTCTTTCCGATACACCATCCGATCGTAATACGCCATATTTTTCTGCGACCGCACCATGGGGCCAGAAATCCGAAAGGACCGGAAACCACAACCTGCCCATTTGCTTGGTCCAAGCATAAAGGGTCGGAATGTTGTCTACGGTTATCCCGAGCAGGATGGCATCATTCTGGTCAAAAAGGTCGCTGGCGATATTATAGCCCGGCCATTGATCCGAGCACACCGGTGTCCAGGCGGCCGGCACAAATGAAATTACGACGTTCTTTTTGCCCCTGAACTGGCTGAGGGTAATCGGCCTGCCCGATACGGAAGGCAGTGTAAAATCCGGTGCCACGTCCCCGACCTTCACTTTCAATTGGCTGTCCACCGGTTTGAGCTCGCCCGGATTGTAAATATTATCCTTGAATGCCTCCGAGATACCGAAGGCATACTGGACCGCGGTCAACATAAGAAAAGCGGAAAAAACGAGCACTCTGGCAATGAAATTCATTTCTCAGATCTCCTTTTTCATCTGCTCATACGGGGTATTAAGAAAATAGTGATACTCTTCGCCATCGGTAGACCGGCGCTATAAACCGGAGTTTTGCAGCAGCTTATTGAGCATTTTGCCGGCATCTCTTGGGCCGCCGAGCTTTGAATAAAAAATCCGATGCGTTCCATCACCGTTTATTCGGATGCCAATAAAATAGGGCGTTCGAACCTCCCCCAGCTGTTTGTGAATCACAAAATCGCCATCCGCAAACAGGGGAAACTGAATGTCAAAGGTTTTCCTGAAATAATTAACTTCAAAATCCGAGTTACCGACGCCGATTCCGATCATTTTCACTTTGCCCTTGAATGTGGGGTCGTTTTCAATGCTGCGGAAAATATTGTTTACAGTGGGAGCCTCCCGCTGACAGTGCGGTCAGTACATGCTGAATATTTCAATAATAACCACCTGGGCTTTTATCTGCGGAATTTTAAATTCGCCGGTTGCCTCAAGGCCGAGATATTCCCGCTGCCAGACGTTTTCCGGCACCGTTAGAACAATTTCAGGCAAAACGCCGCCCTCCGGTGGAGGTTGCATGGCAGCTACCAGGCTCATCGGCAGCAAAATTGTAAACAATAAAAATAACAACCATTTAATTAACCAGGGCATCGATTACCTCCTCATGGTCATACAGCCGGTCGGCCATTTTAAAAATCGACTCTATATCGGCGGTTCGAGCAATAGTCCGTCCGTTGAATCTCTTAAGCAGCCGGCTGTGTATACGCAAATTACGAATGGGACCGGATATCGCACGGTGCCGATAGCGGATGACAATTCTGCAGGACTGTGGGATTTCGAAATATTCACGCCACCTTCAGTTGGCCGGCCCTGGGGTAAGTCCAGGTGAATATAGAAAGCGGATCTGAAAGTTAGCTGCGCGCGTGTATCATCGGCTTTATATCCATAAATCAGCCTTGGGTCTTAGTCAAATGAAAATGCACGCCTGCGCCTTGGTTCCCCGAACGATTTGAAAATCGATAAAATGAACACAAGACAACTATATGTTGTGGTACAAAATTATTGACATACAATATAATATGGTATATAACTATTCGTAATCATCGTGGAGGGTGGGAAATACCAAAAAGGAGTCCGGATGATCATGCACGCTAAAGAAAAACTTGAGCTGCGGCGACATGCACGATTTCCCGCCCTTGAAGGCGTCATCGTCGCATTAAAGCCGCATGCTGAAATCCTGGGCCAGATGATCGACATCAGCCTCGGCGGGCTTTCGTTCCAGTACATCGATTCAGCCTTGGCCCTGAAGCAAAGTCGGTCCGCAGAGCTGATGATTCTGTTGACGAAACCACGCTTTTTGCTAGACCGCATCCCGTATCGCACGGTTGCAGACTTTGAGCTGTCAAATGAATTTTCCTTTAGCTCCATTCCGATTCGCCGCCGATGTGTTGAATTCGAGGTAATGTCACTGGACAAGCGCTCGCAGCTTGAGGATTTCATTTTATACTGCTCGATGATGAACTCTACCGTCAAGCGCGAGATGGATTCTGCCCATCAGGCCTTCGAAGTTATACATCATTCCTGATAACCCCCGCCGAGCGGCGCTTCCCGTACCGCATCCAAAAAAGCAGGGCACCGGCCCTGCTTTTTTTTGTACCACCTCCGGGACAATTGCTATCCAAAAGATACATTACTTAATATTAAATTTAATATTAGTAATATTACCTGTTTGACATTTTTCATTATGTGTTTATATTTTATCCCGAAAAAAACGGTACAAATACCCCTAATTCGAAAGCGATATGACATGCGCTTTGACAAACTAACCCTAAAATCACAAGAGCTGATTCAAAATGCGCAATCTCTGGCTTCGCAGCATCACAATCCACAGATCGAACCCGAACATTTTCTGAGCGCGATGCTGGCAGAGCAGGAAGGGATTGCCAGTTCGATTTTCCGCAAACTTGGCGTTTCCCCCGGCGATGTTTCCCGGGATATCGCCCTGGCGACCGATCAACTGCCCAAGGTGAGCCAACCCGGCGAGGTGTATCTTTCACCGCGGTGTAAAACAGTATTGAATGCCGCCTTTGCGGAAGCGGCCAAAATGAAGGACGAATACGTCAGTATCGAGCATATTCTGCTGGCCATCTGTGAGGAAAAAGATGGTAAAACATCAAAAATATTAAAGCGTTACGAGGTTACCCGGGATGTACTATTAAAAGTCCTTATGGAGATCCGCGGATCCCAACGCATCACGGATCCGAATCCGGAGGAAAAATACCAGGCCCTTGAAAAATTCAGCCGCAATCTGACGGATCTGGCCGGTCTTGGAAAACTCGATCCAGTCATCGGTCGGGATGATGAAATTCGCCGTATCGTTCAGGTGCTTTCCCGGCGCACAAAAAACAACCCGGTGATCATCGGTGAGCCCGGCGTGGGTAAAACCGCGATTGTGGAAGGGCTGGCTCAGCGCATTGTTGCAGGTGATGTTTCCGAAAGTCTTAAAAATCGGCGCCTGGTCGCTCTGGATATGGGCGCCCTGATCGCCGGTGCCAAATACCGGGGCGAATTCGAAGATCGGCTAAAGGCGGTCATCAAGGAAGTCGAAAAAGCTGAGGGAGAGATTATCCTTTTTATCGATGAGCTGCACACCTTAGTGGGTGCCGGTGCCGGCGAAGGGGCGGTGGACGCCTCCAACATGTTGAAACCGGCGCTGGCTCGCGGTACGCTGCGCTGTGTCGGCGCTACGACCTTAAACGAATACCGCAAATATATTGAAAAAGACGCCGCCCTGGAAAGACGGTTTCAACCGGTGCTGGTCCGAGAGCCGACAGTGGAGGACACGATTTCCATCCTGCGGGGATTGAAAGAAAAATATGAAGTTCATCATGGTGTGCGCATCAAGGACACTGCGATTGTGGCGGCCGCCACATTGTCCGACCGTTACATTTCCGATCGCTTCCTGCCCGATAAGGCCATCGATCTGATTGACGAATGTGCTTCCAAACTGCGGATTGAAATCGACAGCATGCCGGTTGAGATCGATGAGATCCAGCGCAAGATCACCCAGGCGGAGATCGAAAGACAAGCTCTGAAAAAAGAAACCGATTCAGCATCCAAAGAACGTCTGAAAAAACTGGAAGCCGAGTTGGGCGATATGCAGGAAGATATCCTGTCAATGAAGGCTCACTGGCAAAACGAAAAGGACTTGATCCAGGAAATTCGCAAAATCAAGGAGCAACAGGAGCAATTCGGCATCGAAGCCGGTCAGGCGGAACGGGATGGCGATCTGGCAAAAGTTGCCGAAATACGTTACGGACACATCACTGAGCTAGAAAACCAGCTCAAGACCGCGAATGCGCAATTGGCCGATCTTCAAAAAAACCGTAAAATGCTTAAAGAAGAGGTGGATGACGAAGATATTGCCGAGGTCATATCCCGCTGGACCGGTATTCCGGTCAGCAAAATGCTGGAAGGTGAAAAAGAAAAACTGATTCAGATGGAAGCTCGCCTCACCCGGCGGGTTGTGGGTCAGCAGGAAGCAATCGCGGCCGTTTCCAATGCCGTCCGCCGGGCACGCTCCGGGTTACAGGATCCCAATCGTCCCATCGGTTCTTTTATATTCATGGGACCGACCGGAGTGGGTAAAACGGAGTTGGCCAAAGCCCTGGCGGAGTTTTTATTCGACAGTGAACAGGCCATTGTGCGCATTGATATGTCCGAGTACATGGAAAAACACGCTGTTGCCAGACTGATCGGCGCACCACCGGGTTACGTCGGCTATGAAGAGGGCGGGCATCTGACCGAGGCGGTCCGCCGCAAGCCTTACTCGGTGGTATTGTTCGATGAAATCGAAAAAGCCCACCCCGAAGTCTTTAACGTCCTGCTCCAGATTCTAGACGACGGACGCATGACCGACGGTCAGGGCCGCACCGTTGATTTTAAAAACACCATCATTATCATGTCCTCCAATGTTGGAAGCCAGTGGATCCAGGAGCTCGGCGGCTTTGGACACGAGGAGATGGAATCGCGGGTTATGGAGGCTCTGCGGGCGAATTTTAAACCCGAATTTTTGAACCGGATTGACGAATCGATCATTTTCCACAATCTGACCCCGGAGCAGATCAGCGAGATCGTCAACTTTCAAATCGATAGACTCGGCGCACGACTGGCCGAAAAGAACATCGAGCTGGTGCTGGCCGACGATGCCAAGCAGTTCATTGCCCAAAAAGGTTACGATCCGGTTTATGGTGCCCGACCGCTTAAACGCATTATTCAGAAATATATCGAAAACGAGTTGTCAATGGAAATCCTCAAAGGCAACATCCGCGAAGGCGACCGGATCAGCGCCGAATCCGGAAACGGCACAATTGTATTTCGAACGGTATAACCAATTAGCGAAAATAGACGGCTGGCGATCCAGTTTCGGGGGCTTTTACAGGCCAATATAATGAAACCCCAAATACGACTTCGGTTTATCAGCCGGATGCGACAGACAGCATCCGATTAATAATTTTATATTGTAATCTGCAACCGCCCGTCGTATGATATCCCGACTTGAAACGGGAGAAGTTTTTCTGATGTCGCTTTCCGCATCCGAAAGATTGCGTCGTTATCGCGAGCAATTTGCCGGAAATGATCATGTCCTGATTCTGATTAATGCCGACCCGGATTCTATCGCCAGTGCCATGGCGGTCAGCCGGCTTCTGTGGCACCGGGTTGCCAGTACGACGATCGGGCATGTCAACACCGTCAAACGACCGGACAATCTGGCCATGATCCGGCTCCTGGGGGTTAAAATGTCCCACGTCGATGAGCTCGGCGACAACTAGTTTAACCAGGTTGTCATGGTCGACTCGCAGCCGAATCACAATGAGGCCTTCGAACGATTCGCCGTCAGGGTAATCATAGATCACCATCCGGACGACGGCTTCAAAGCGCCGTATGCGGATATCCGGCCCAAATACGGCGCTACGGCCAGTATCATGACCGAGTATTTGCGGGCTGCCAAAATCAAACCGTCTGTAAAGCTGGCAACCGGCCTGTTTCATGCGATAAAAACCGATACCAGCAATTTTGAGCGACAGACCTTGATCGAAGATGTTCGTGCCTTTCAATATCTATTCCGGCATGCCAATCCCCACCTGGCCCGTAAAATAGAACAGGCCGAAATCCGGTTCGATTTTCTTAAATATTTCAAAAGCGCCCTGCACGGTATGCGAGTGCGCAATAACAGAGTATACGTGCATCTTGGCTCGGTAACCAATCCGGATGTCTGTGTGCTGATCGCCGACTTTTTCATGCGGGTGGCCGCAGTAACCTGGAGTGTCATTTCAGGTACCTGCGACCGGAAGCTCATCATCATTTTGAGAAATGACGGCATCCGTAAAAATGCCGGCACGGTGGCCAACAAGGGTTTTGGCCAGATCGGTTCTGCCGGAGGACACAAGAGCATGGCCCGGGCCGAAATCACCCTAAACGATCTTAGAGCCCACGTTGATTACAAAGATGCCAAAAAGCTCATGCGCTGGATCATCCGAAATATCGAACACCGCGCCTGAAAACACGCAAACAGAGATTATAAGACCATCGATGACTGCAGCCAACGTAGATATCACCGTTACAATTCTGGGTTCCGGCACCTGCGTACCTTCCCTCAAGCGAAGCGCCTGCTCCGTTCTGATCGAAACCGGAGAATCCAAACTGTTGATGGATTCCGGAGCCGGCACCATGCGACGCCTGCTGGAAGCCGGCACCACCATATTCGAACTGTCACACATTTTTTACAGCCATTTCCATCCGGATCACACCGCCGAGCTGGTACCGTTGATATTTGCCACCAAATATCCGGATAGCCATCGCCGCAGCACGCCGCTCACCATTGCGGCCGGCACCGGCTTTGTTCAATTTTTCAAGGGTCTGAAAAGCGTTTATGGCAGCTGGATCGAGCTGGCACCCGGACTGCTGCACGTCATGGAACTGGACAACGCCGGCCCGGATTCGATCCGGTACGATGACTTTGGGGTAAAATCATCTCCGATGGAACACAACCCCGAGAGCCTGGCCTTTCGCATCACCGGCAGCCGGGGAAAATCGGTGGTTTATTCGGGTGACACCGACTATAGCGACAATTTGATTGCCCTGGCGCAGGATGCGGATCTGTTGATCTGTGAATCCGCCATGCCGGACGCGCTCAAAGTCGCCGGGCACCTGACACCCTCGGTGGCCGGCGAAATCGCCAGCCGGGCTAATGTGGGCCGACTTGTTTTGACCCATCTATACCCGGAATGTGACCAAACCGATATTGCCAGAGAGTGCCGCAAGACCTATTCAGGACCGCTGATTCTGGCCGAGGATTTGATGCGAATCGATATTGTTTGACAGGACATCTGACCAATCTAATTTCATTGGTGTAAGACTAGATGATTCCCCGTGCTTGATGCATCCGCAAAAAATATCATCACCTGATAAACCAAAAAAGCAAAGTAGATATATTGCTCTTTTTCTAGTAGCTATCACGGTATAAAGCATGAAATACTACCCAGCCTATTTGGATATTCGCAACCGCCGATGCCTGGTGGTTGGTGGCGGCGGAGTCGGCACGCGCAAAGTGAAAACCCTGCTGGATTGCGGTGCTCGTGTCACCATCATCAGTCCGCAGGTCAGCGAACAGCTGAAAGAACTGGCCGATGATCAACGTGCCACAATAATAAACCGCTCCTATCAATCAGGGGATTTGGAGGGTGTTTTCCTGGTTATCGGTGCCACCGATGACGAAAAGTTAAACCGGCAGATCAGCCGGGACGCGGAAAAGCGCGGACTACTGTGCAATATCGCCGATCGCCCCGAAATCTGCAATTTTATTTTACCGTCCATCGTCCACCGCGGCGATTTAACGATCAGCATATCTACAGCCGGAAACAGCCCGGCTATGGCCAAGAAACTGCGCCAGGACCTTGAAAAGCAGTACGGGCCAGAGTATGCCGATTTCCTGAGGCTGATGGGAGCCGTTCGCTATAAACTGCTGCGTCAGGCACATCAACCCGAGGCTCACAAGAACCTTTTCGAGCAGCTGATTAATAACGGTCTTCTGGAACTTATCCGGGAGAACCGTATCGAAGATATTAATTCACTGTTGCTGGATGTCCTCGGAGAAGGGTACCTTTATGAAGCATTGATGGATGGTTAGTTTTGTTTAAGCTACATACTGCGAGAGTGAGAACAGACAAGAGGCATCTATTCACACGGTTTCGGAGAAGGAGTTGATGGAACTACTGATTGTCATCATAGTTTTGTTTTACATGCTTAGCGCAGCCGGTTATTTCGCTTACCTGTTCATTCAGAAAGACTACCTATACCGCTGCGGGTTTTATTTGATCCTGGCAGGTTTTATCTGCCACACGCTGTCCATTGGATATAAATTTATCACTTTCGGACAGTTTCCGGCCCGCAACCTGAACGAAACACTCGCCATTGCGGGTTGGGCAATCGCCGGATTCTTCTTGGTGTTTCAGACCCGCTTCAAATTAAAAGTGCTCGGTATTTATGCCGCCCCGCTGATTGCCCTGATCATGGTAGCTGTTTCGGCCGTGCCCAGCACCCCCATTCAGGCCCAAAGTATTTTCAAAAGCTTCTGGCTGGTGTCGCATGTCATTGCTGTATTTGTTGGTAACGCGGCGTTCGCCCTGGCCTGTGGCATTGGAATACTTTACCTGGTTCAGGAACATGGGATAAAAACCAGAAACCCGGGCTTTTTTTTCAGACGCCTGCCTTCGCTGGATATGCTTGATGTCACCGGTTACACCTGCATCATCGTCGGGTTTACGCTATTGACTTTTGGATTGATTACCGGGTTTGTGTATGCCAAATCGGTGTGGGGCCGATTCTGGAGCTGGGATCCCAAAGAAGTCTGGTCCGGCATCACCTGGTTGTTTTATGCGGCCCTGCTGCATGAGCGCCTTACCGTCGGCTGGCGGGGGCGCAGGTCCGCAATCATGGCAATCATCGGTTTTGCCATCCTCTTGTTCACGTTTCTGGGAGTGAACTTACTCCTGAAAGGGCATCACGGAACATTTACCTCTTTTTAATTTGAATTTCGTACTTAATATTAGTGGCATATCTAACGTTTTGATACTCACCCTAATAAGACCAGCAATTTGAAACCGGGATGTTGGGTAGGCGCCGAATGTCCCCAATGTAAAGACGATGTCCGAAATCATTCTGCTCGGATTAAATCATGAAACCGCTCCGGTGGAGCTCAGGGAATGTATTGCCTTTTCCGAAGACGAATCGGCAAATGCCTTGGAATCTCTGATAAAAGAGCCGGTGATCAGCGAAGTGTTGCTGTTTTCCACTTGCAACCGGGTAGAAGTCCTGCTGGTAAGCGATAACATCGATCTGGCCGTCGCCACCGCCAAAAAATATATCTCCGAATTTAACAAAATTCCCGTCACCGAATTTGAAAACGCTCTTTATATCCACGTTGGGGATGCCGCTGTCAGGCACGTCTTCCGGGTGGCGGCCAGCCTGGACTCCATGATCGTCGGAGAGCCGCAGATTCTGGGACAGATCAAAGGCGCCTATCGCACGGCAACCGAAAAAAAAGCATCCGGAGTAATTCTCAATCGCCTGCTGCACAGGACCTTTTTCGTTGCTAAACGCATACGCACTGAAACCGGAATCGGTGATCATGCCGTCTCTATCAGTTATGCCGCCATAGAGCTGGGACGTAAGATTTTCGGCAGCTTGACCGGAAAAAAGGTTCTGCTGATTGGCGCCGGGGAAATGGCCGAATTGGCGGTGGAGCACCTGATCCGGCACCAGGCCGGTCAGATCCTGGTGGCCAACCGAACATTCGAACGGGCGGTAGAATTGGCCGGACAATTCAACGGCAGCGCTATCAAATTTGAAGAACTGATCCCGAGCCTCGAGGATGTGGATATCATCATCAGCTCCACAGGATCACCGGATTTTATTCTCAAACGACAACAGCTCAAAGGCATGATGCGCAAACGGCGTAACCGGCCGCTGTTTTTTATCGACATTGCGGTGCCGCGCGACATCGACCCGGAGATCAACCGGCTGACCAACACCTATGTGTATGATATCGATAATCTGAAAGGCATCATCGAGGATAATATCGAGGATCGCCAGCGGGAAGCGGTGAAAGGTGAGCGGATTGTGGACGAAGCCGTGCTCAAATTCAGGCATTGGTTCGAAAGCCTGGATATCGTGCCGACCATTAAGGCCTTGCGTAGCAAGATGGAGAGCATCGCAGCTTCGGAATTGAAAAAGACTCTGCAGTCCCGCACTTTCTCGGTTAAAGATTCCGAAGCGGTGCAGAACATGACCCGGGCGCTCGTCAACAAAATCCTGCATGACCCCACCGATGTCCTCAAGCGCAACGGCTGCCAGAGTGGCCGCTCAGCTTATCTGGACATTGCGCGCAAACTTTTTAAACTGGATGAATTCGGGGATGAATAAAATCGCTGCCACAATTTTATTTAGCACGGCTTCGTCGCTGGTAGATAGTCACTGGCCGTTGAGCTTTGATCATTAACATTCGATATTAAAAAAGGAGGTAGCCTTGAAGAAAACGGTATTTTTATTCCCAGGACAGGGGTCGCAAGCGGTCGGCATGGGCGAAGATTTGTACCGGGAATATGGCTTTGTGCGCGAGCTTTTCGACATGGCTGAGGAGATTTCAAAGATCAACCTGTCGCGGCTTTGCTTCAAAGGCCCCATAGAAGATCTAACTCAGACGGTCAACCTGCAGCCGGCCATCACGGCGACCAACCTGGCCTGCCTGGCGGCTGTTCAAAAAGAGGGCCTGAAGCCGGTCGCATCTGCCGGTCACAGCCTGGGTGAATACGGCGCTCTGAATGCTGCCAATGTTGTTTCCGACGAAGACACCTTCCGGCTGGTGTACAAACGCGGAGAACTGATGCACCGCGAATCGACCAAAAACGTCGGCGCCATGCACGCAATTTTAGGACTTAACATCGATGCTGTTGAAAAAATAGTCGAGCAGAGCAAGGCGCACGGCATTGTGTCGGTGGCCAATCACAATACCGAGCAGCAGATCGTCATCACCGGCGAGCCCGGAGCAGTCAAGGCAGCCTCCAAATTTGCTGCGGAAAACGGCGCCAAGGCGATCCCTCTGAAGGTCAGCGGCGCATGGCACAGTGAACTGATCCGGGGTGCAGAAGAAGAGTTTAAATCTTACCTGGATACCGTCGAATTTAAAGAACCGCAAAGCAATGTTATCTTCAATGTCACAGCTGATTACGAAACTGACCCGCCTGAAATTAAAAGCATCATGGCCAGCCAGCTGTGTTCTCCGGTGAAGTGGTACGACTCGATACTAAAATTGGCACAAGCAGAAGTCGAAGTGTTTGTCGAGATTGGTCCCGGAAAGGTCTTGACCGGCATGCTACGCAAAATTCTTCCCAGGGACTATCCTGGCAAAGTCTACAATGTAAACAACATGAAGACCCTCGAAAAATACTTCAGCGAAAATCTTTGATAGATTATCAAACATCACGATTCGTTGTTTCACAATTATCGATTTTTTAAGGGCGGAGAATACCTCCGCCCTGATTCTTTTCAGACACGGAAAACAGTTGGTCTCCAGGTGACATCAAAGTCCAGCCGGTTATTTATCCTTCATTTCCTTTTTCTCAAGCACACGTCTTATCTTGCCGATAACTAAAACAGACCAGATAGGCAGGGGTTTGATTCGATAGCAGCTCGATTACATCCTGTTGGCTACCGCTCATGCAAACGATTAGATTGTTTCCAAGAGGAGTTCACAGAATATATGAAAATAGCTGGAAATTTTGTCCTGCTGCTCTGTTTTGTATTGTTAGCAACGATTAATGTGCAGGCAAAACCGAAGCAAGACATGAAATGCATAGAGATCTTCCAATGGGTGGCACAGCAGCTGAAAGTCGACACAAATTATCCGTTTCCTCAGATTTTGATAATAGCCAAAAGGGATTTGGAGAAAGTTTGGCATAAAAAAAACCAACGATCATACCAGAGTTGGGTCGAACATTATGGTGAAAACAAAGCTCGAGAAACAATGGACCAGCTGCTGGATGAACTCCTGGGTCTTTTTGATCCCAAAACTAAGATCATCTATGTTGGAAATTTTATGGATCCTTGCAAGACCGATGCGATCCTTGCCCATGAAATCACCCACTATTTGCAGCTCATGCAAGACGGTCCCGGAGACACTGAATCGGAAGATTTTGATTTACTTTATATTTACCGCGAGATGCAGGCAGATCAGATCGAAAAAAAATTTTGGGCTAGCTACTGCCGTGCTTCCGAATAAATCGATACGCCTGATAGTTTAACTCTGCGGGGAGAATAACAATGATAATGCGCTTACGAGGTTTGGGTCTGGCAGAATAACAGTGTGAAACAGGATGGGGTATGTCAAAAATCTTGATCCCCGCTTACAGATATGGATCTTAATTGCCCGTGTATATCGGGGTAACATAGGGCCCTTCGGGGATCACGGCTATTTCCCTGTCTCCATGGGCCTCGAGACTTGCGACAACCGCCTTTTCCACCGAGGTGACCGGCTCCACGAACACATACTCTAGATCGTCTTGGCTGAGTTTCTCGGTAAAAAGCTGGATGTTGCCGACGCGGAGGGGCTTTAAAAGCATCTCTGTTTGCCACTCGTCAATGAACGCCTTTTCACGCGTTTCCAGCATGGACATAAATTGATCGGGTCCGCCTTCACACAGGACGCGCTGGGCCGCTACAAATTCATCGCTGCCCATCCCTTCGGAGCACTCGCTGGCAATAATAATTGTGCCGCCCGGCTCAAGGATATCCATCGGGCCGACCATTCCCTTGACCGTCTGGTAATAGGTTTTATCAAGCGGGTAGCCGGCACTTGAGGTTACGATGGTTTTGAAACGTCGCGCAATCTCCACTTCGGCGTGTTTACGCATGAACTCAACCGCTTCCAAATGACTGGCCTCGATTTCTCCGAAATTGACAAACCCTATCCAGCGGTCTTCATCAATCACAACATTCAGCGCCAGAATACCGCCCACGGCCCGCACGATTTCCACCTGCTCGTTATGCAGTGGATTACCCTGAATGACACAGTTGGCGGCTTTGGGGTGCTCCAGAATACGGGCCATGTGAAACTGCAAAATGGTATCTTTGTATGCCACCCCGGGTGCCACCACCTTGCGTCCCCCCGAGTAGCCGGCCATGAAGTGCGGTTCCACCAATCCGGTGACTAACTTCAAATCGGCATCAACAAAGCGTCGATCGAGCATGATCGGAATGCCGCCGGATGTTTTGCCCAGATCGACATGCGCCTGCCGGTCACGCGCAAAATGATTCTCTATTCGGATAGTATTATATATATCGTCCGAACCGACAACTTCCCGCAATTCCTCGCCTTCATTGGGCCGATGCAGCCCGGTGGCTACGAGGATCACAATGTTTTCTTTTGAAATCCCGGCGCCGGTCAGTGTCTCAACCAGGGGCGGCAGCAGTGTGTCGTTGGGCACCGGCCGGGTAATGTCGCAGATCAAAATACACGCAGTGCTGGCGCCACGGGCGAGTTCAGAAAGAGATGGGCTTTCAACCGCATTATTCAAAGCCTGCTGCACGGCAAGGCGGGGATCATCGAGCGGCGTCATGGCGTGCTTTTCGATAATGGTCACGCCGATATCATCGGGCAGATTCACGGTGAGCCCGGCTTTTCCGTAAAGCAGATCAATCTTCATGATTTACATCCATGCAACCGGTTGTAGCGTAGTCCCGATCTTTCAACTCAGATGATCAAAGGTCTAAATTCCTCACCAATACCGGTTTTCAGTTAATGGCCGTAAACGAGTCTGGGCAACCAGAGAATGATCTCGGGAAAAATGACAACCAATGTCAGCCCAATCGCCTGCAGGATAAGAAACGGCACGGCAGCCCGGAAAATAATCCCCATGGTGATTTCCGGCGGCGACACACTTTTAAGGTAAAAAAGCGCGTAACCGAAAGGCGGGCTGAGAAAGGACATCTGCATATTCACCATGTAGACCACCCCGAACCACAGGGACACTTCTGCAGGATTTACCCCCGGAAAGCCGAACACGCCATCAAAAGCAAGGGTTCGCATCAAAGGAGCGAAAATAGGTACCGCAAGAAGCAAAATACCCACCCAGTCCAGGAACATGCCGAGGATGACCAATAGGACCATGGTGATCACCATGATGCCATAGGGTCCCAGACCGGTACCCAGCAGGGAGGCGGTGACAAACTCCTGGCCACCGTTTACAATGTAAAAACCGACAAAGATGCTGGCGCCGAACATGATCCAGAGAACCATGGTGGACGCCTTGAGGGTGGTAATGGCAGCTTCATAGATATTTGACCACGTCAGCTTGCGGGCAAAAGCAGCCACCACCAGCGCACCGAAGGTACCGATGCCGGCAGCTTCAACCGGTGTGGCAATGCCGGAAAAAATCGCACCCAACACCAGGATAACCAGAATAATCGGCGCGATAATACCGCGCAGCAATCGGATTTTTTCCCGAAGGTCAACCCGCTCTTCTTTCGGCAGGGCGGGCCCGAAATCAGGGTTCATATAACTGCGGGCAGTGACATAGAGTATATACATTCCTGAAAGTAAGAATCCCGGCAAAAAGGCGCCGATAAACAACTCTCCCACCGATTGCTGGGCAACCACCGCGAAAATGATAGCCAGGATCGAAGGTGGGATCAGAATGCCCAGAGTGCCGCCGGCCAGAATCGAGCCGCAGGCCATCTCGGGATTGTATTTTCTTTTGAGCATGGCCGGCAGGGCGATGATACCCATGGTCACTTCGCAGGCACCGATCACCCCCACCATGGCGGCCAATATCGTCGATGCAATAATGGTGGCGGTAGCCAAACCACCTTTCAAACCACCGAGTACTTTGTAGACAACATCAAACAGCTCTTCGATCATCCCTGCTGCCGCCAGCACAGAGGCCATGAAAATAAACAGCGGGATGGCCGACAGTTGATAGTCGGTCATAAAAGGAAAGATCCGCGCAGGCAGGATATTGATCATTTGCAGATCGCCGAAAAGATAAAGAAACACGACCCCCAATCCGCCGGTTACAAAAGCCAGGGGCAAACCTGCCATAAGAAAGAAAATGAGCGAACCAAACATTATCGCCGTCAGCCATCCAATGCCTATTTCCAAGCCCATAGTTTATACCTTTTTTCCTGTGATGATGACCACGTCCTTGACCAACCTGGCAAAACCCTGCATGAAAAGCAAGACAGAGCCCAGAACCATGGTTACTTTCACCGGCCAGTACTGGATGGCCCATTCGGTGAAAGATACCTCCCATACTCTGATGCCATCAGCCATAAAAATCCAGCTAGTCACAATTAATGCAAAGGCGAAAATAAAAAAGAAAATTGATGTTATCATATCCAATAATGCTTTCAGGCGATCCGGCAGGTGCAGATAGAGTACATCCACCCGGACATGACTGTCCTCACGTAAGGCAAAACCGGCGGCCAGCATGTATTGCATACCAAACATCAGGAACATGCCCTCGTGGGCCCAGTTGGTGGGGGAATTGAAGACATACCGGGCCAGCACTTCGTAGTAATAGACAAAAACCGCGATGATCGACCAGAAACATACAAAGTCACCGGTATAACCGTTAATCTTGTCTATAAAGGCCAGTTGTGGCAAATGGATGTTTAAGGTAGGGTCCGTATGCTTTATTTCCGATGGGGGTTCCGTCGGGACCGCTGTGGAAACAGGTTCAGCCTCACGGGCCTCAGACGCGGCGCATTGCCGGACCAGTTTTGGCAGTAAAAAAGCATCAACTATTAGCATCAGTGCGATCAAAATGGCCAGCATACGCGTAATCCAGTTCCATTTGGAAAAACCGGCCTCTTCCTTTGTCACAGCCTGCTTGGCGGTTTCCAGGGCCGGACCGGCCGCTTCCACCTTTTGCCGGGCACCCGCTTTGCCGGCTTTTTCATCGGCTTGCGCCCTTTCCAGGTCAAACTCGGCGATGCTCAGATTATTTTTGGCGGCCGATACCAGGTTCATTGCGTTTTTGACCTGGACATTTGCAAGCAGAACCAAAACGAAAACAGGGATATAAATAAATCCCCACGCGTTTTTGACGTAGAACCGGTGAAGGCCTACAAACCCTCCCGCCAGCCAAAGCATATACGCTACCGGGTTGGATACTCCGCCGTCTACTTTCTTGCCTTTTTGTTTGCGGACGATATACATGGCGATGAGCGGAACGAAAATTAATCCCGACCAGTAAATCCAATGGGGCAATGCAAATGTAATGCTTGGCATATAGTCTTCCTCACCCGGAAAAACCGGAATCAAATTGTCGTCAGAAAAATACCTCGATCTATGAACTGTTACTCGTTATCTGTGATTCGGCTAATGCTGAATGGAAAAAGAGGGACCGCTGTAAAAGCGGTCCCTTCTCTCCCCTCAACGAGTGCTGACAGGGGTCTTGAATATCAATTAGCTCCACTTGAGCCGCTGGCCTTTGATCATATCCGGGTTTACATATCCCAAACTGCCCGACATCATGTAATCGAGCTGGATCTTGAACACCCTTGCAGCGGTTTTGTCTTTGTTGGCCCAGTTGTACCACAGGGGTACGGCCAGCTCCGTGAACCTGGCGACATCCTCCTCGCCCAGCCGTGTCACAATAGATCCGGCCTTTTCGAACTCTACCCAGGCCTCCTGGTCCGCTTTCTGAATTTTAGCGTGATGTATATCGGAATAGACGTGTATTTCCATCTCCACGAACTGTTTCATCTCCTTCGACAATGCATTCCATTGCTTCATTCCGACAGTGAGGTCCATCAAGTCCACCGGCTGGTAGATGGACATGAATCCCGGAGGACCCATGGAGATGTATTTGGTGACCTGGTGGAAACCCAGCGCATAGTTGATGGCTGGTCCAACGTAATCGGCCACATCGATGGTGCCTTTTTCCAGGGCCGGGAAGATCTCACTGCCGGGAAGCAGTGTGGTTTTAGCGCCGGCCGCAGAAAATAGCTCGGCCACCATACCACCCGGCACCCGCATCTTGCGGCCTTTGAAATCATCTATGGAGCGGATGGGTACCTTGGAGTGGATAATGTTGGGCCCGTGATGGATCGGACCCACGTACATCATATTAAACTTGGCAAACTCTGCACGAGCGATTTCCAGACCACCCAGGGAATAAAAGAAGACGTCCCATTCATGGGGATTGCGCAGACCCAGGGGATAGGAACTTAGAAACACCGATGCCGGCATCTTGCCGGCCCAGTACAGAGTAAACGGGTTCATGGCGTGGAGCACACCGCGCTGAACCGCATCGAACAACTGCCATTCACCCACAACAGCTTTGGCGGAGAAGGGTTTAAAGGCCAGCTCACCGCCGGTCTTCTCGATGATACTGTTGCACCATTCGTCGAATATCTCAAGACCGATACCACCGGGCCAGGAAGTCTGTATGTTCCAGGTTGTGGTTTTGGCCTTGGCGGTGCGGATGTTAAAGAGTGTGGGAGCAGCCAGCGCCCCGGCACCCACAACCGCCGCTTTCTTTATGAATTTTCGTCGCGTGGTTTTTGTCTCCCTTTGTTTTTTGTCAAGTCTTTGAGTCGTATCCTCTTTCATAGTCTGTCCCTCCTGTGAAAAGGTTAAAATGGACATGTCTCCGCCTACTTTTCAACCGCTACCAAATAGCGATGAAAAGGTCAATCGCGAATATCTCCATCAGGGAATTCCGGACAACTCTAATCGAACTTTCACATTCAGACTGGTCGGCCTGTCCAAATGACATTCAATTGGCTGGATGACATGGCGACGGCATCCTTATTGGTTTTTGCTGAATGGTTTTTGGACTCGAATTTCACATTGTAGAACAGGCTTCTACAATATGGTTTGTTTTTGGTACAAACAAAATACTTCGGTGTCAAGAAAAAAAAGCTTTACACTCCCCGAATGCGATTACTTTAGAAACTCGCAAATCTTTGTGGTGATTGATACTTGAGCCTCAAATGCTGAAGTATTTTCCAGCAACTCGTTCCCGGGAGAAAAATCTTGACACTGGTTAACAAAAAGGTTAACAAAATACCGTATCGCAGAATTGAATTCCACATTTTGGAACAAAAATGAAGTCTTTAAACAAAGCGTTGGATATTATCGGTGCAGTTAGTCAACTTGGAAGTGCCGGAATCCGTGAAATTTCTTCAAAAACAGGGTTTCCGCCGGCTACCACCCACCGTATCGCCGCTACGCTGGTCAAACGCCGGTTTTTTAATCAAGATCCAGTGACAAAAACCTATTCCCTATCTCTTCGATTTCTGGAACTTGGCACCAAGGTTCAGCAGCAATTCGATCTACCCACCATCGCCCGACCGCATCTCCAAAAACTCATGTCCGAAACCGGGGAAAGTGCCAACTTAGCGATTCGGGATGGGGACAGCGTCGTATATCTGGATCAGGTTCAAAATGACAATTCCATGCTCAAGATTTTTACCCGCCTCGGAACGCGGGCGCCTCTTTTCAGTACCGGGGTAGGAAAAATGCTTTTGAGCCAGTGGAACAAACCTGATCTGGAAGCATATTTAAAACGAACGCATTTGATCCCGTATACCTCACATACCCTGGTTAACCGCAATCAACTCATAAGAGAACTGGAGCGGATCTCTGCCCGGGGCTTTGCCGTTGACAATGAGGAAATGGAAGAAGGCGTCCGTTGTGTGGCTGCGCTTGTTTTTGACCATAGGCAGCGGGTTGCCGCTGCTGTTTCAATTTCCGGTGCAGCCATGCGAATTACGGAGAACCGCATTGAAAATATCGGAGATACCGTAAAGCAATGTGCCCTGGATATATCCCATGATCTAGGGTTTTAAACTTCTTAATACAACAACGCAAAGGAGTATAACGATGGCTAAGATGAATTCAATGGAAGCTGCGGTAAGAATACTTGAAAGTGAAGGTGTGAAGAATATATTTGGAATCCCCGGTGCCGGTATCCTTCCTTTCTACCGCGCACTGATGGATTTAGGCACCATTCATCACATGATTACAAGACACGAGGAAAGCGCCATCCATATGGCGGATGGCTATGCCCGAGCGATAGGTACGGTCGGTGTTTGCGCAGCTACCTCAGGTCCAGGGGCCAGCAATTTCGTGACAGGCTTGTACACCGCCCAGGTAGACTCCATTCCCATATTGGCCATTACCGGACAGAACGTCCGGGCCCAGCTGGGCCGTGAGGCTTTCCAGGCTGTGGACATTGCCGAAATCGTAAAACCGGTTACCAAGAAAGCCTATTGTGTTAAGGATGGGGGGCTGGTGCCGTGGGTCTTTCGAGAAGCATTCAAAATCATGAAAGAGGGCCGACCCGGGCCGGTGCTGATCGATTTGCCCCTGGATGTCCAAAAAGAAGAGATCGAATATGACGCGGAAACGGATATGCCCTTGCCCATTTTTCAAACGCCGCCCAACCCAAAACAGGTAGCCAAAACGCTCGACATGATGCTAGAAGCTGAGAAACCGATCATGCTCCTGGGAGGCGGTGTTATCCTTGCAGATGCTTGTGATGAATTTCGGGCGGTGGCCGAAGCGCTTCAGATTCCCGTGGTTGCCACCTATATGGGAAAAAGCGGAATGCCCTGGAACCATCCCCTGATGGCCGGTCAGGTTGGTATCCAATGCAACACACCGTCCGGCAACAAAGTATTTTTGGAATCCACCCTCGTATTTGCATTAGGGGCGCGATTCAATGACCGTCACACAGGCGATATCGGTGTATATAAAGGGGATCGAAAATTTATTCATGTGGATGTTGATCCTGCCCAGCTGGGAAAGAACATCGCCCCGGATCTGGGCATTTGCGCCGATGCGAAACTCACCCTGCAGGCTTTGCTGGAAGAAATTGAACGGCGCAAGATAAAATCGCGACCGATTGACCTGAAGATTCCGCAGATTCGGACCGAGATGGAACGAAAAACCGATTATGAGGATATCCCGATCAAACCGCAAAGGGTGTTCAAGGAACTCAATGAATTCTTTGACGAAGAAACGGTTTTTGTAACCTGCATCGGGTTGAATCAGATTTGGTCCGGCCAGCTGCAGAAAATTACCAAGCCTCGCCATTATCTGGATTGCGGTGGCGCCGGGCCTCTGGGATGGGATATGCCCGCATCCATCGGCGCCAAGGTCGCCCGACCCGACAAGCAGGTGGTGACCGTCGTGGGCGATTACGGATTTCAATTCTGCATGGAAGCATTACCTGTTTCTGTAATGTACAAAGTACCCTTTTTAATCGTCGTGCTTAACAACGGATACCTTGGTCTCATTCGCCAGGCGGAAAAATACCTGTATGATATGGAATACGAGGTCCAGATATGCTATGACTGCTTTCAGGAGTGCAAATACGAGGAAATACCCAGGATGGCCGAAGGCGGGACGAGTGCTGCCGTAGGCAGTCTGGAGGAGGGACAGACGGCGTATATCCCTGAAAATGAAGGCAGGGGATTTGATTTTGTAAAGTTTGCCGAAGCGTGCGGGGCGGCAGGAGAGCGTGTTACCGATCCTAACGAAATTAATGCTGCTCTCAAGCGGGGCGTTGATGCGGGCATACCCTATGTGTTAGACATTATCCTGGAAAAGGATACGGATTGCTCAATGGGTGCTTCTATTGACGCCATCAGGGAATTCGAGTAGGTCTATGGCCTGCCATATCAAAAATTTTTGTTCATCCTAAAAATAGTGTGAGGAGAAAAGCTATGTCAGACCTAAAAACCAGGGCCTCAGAAGTGTTAAGAGAATTTAAGGGGGACACATACGCATTCGGCAGTGGCGTGCTGGATAAGGCCACAGGGAAATTCACCAAAGAACTGGGGAAAAAGGCCATGTTTGTTGGACCGATAGAATTCGACTGGTTCAAACCGATTCAGGAGCGAATTATTGAATCCATTGAAAAGGCAGGCACCGAGGTGGTGGACATCGTAAAATCCGCCGATCCAAATGCACCCTTTGTGGATGTCTATCGACTCCACAGCCACATTATGCATAAAAAACCAGATGTTGTGGTGGTTGCCGACGGTGGGTCGGGAATTGACGCTTCCAAGGCCGCAGCTGTTTTGGCCACCCTGGGCGATATCCAACCGGAAATCGATCCTTTCTTCGGTGTGGGGCAGGTCACACAAGTCTGCCAGGAGTCCGGCCGCACGATCATGCCGGTGCTGGCCATCATGATGGCGGCCAGCTCGGGTGCGCATTTGACGAAGTATTCCAACATCACGGATCCTGTGAAGGGGCAAAAGAAACTGATTGTGGACGAGGCGATCGTACCGCCACGCTGTATTTTCGATTATGATGTAACAACCTCTCAGCCCATGAGCCTGACTCTTGACGGTGGTTTCGATGGCATCGCCCACTGCCTGGAAGTTTACTTTGGCGCACTCCCTGAGATCGAAAATCAGGCCGGACAAGTGGCTGAACTCGGCATCGAAACCCTGATCAAAGGCCTTACAGGGGTAAAAAATGACCCGACCGACAAAGATGCCCGAATGCTTTTGGGCTTGGGCACCGATTTGGGTGGTTATGCCATCATGATCGGCGGTACTTCCGGGCCGCATCTGAACAGTTTTTCTCTGGTGGATGTGCTCTCCCATGGCCGTGCCTGCGCTTTGATGAATCCCTACTACACGGTATTTTTCGCACCGGCCATCGAAACGAAATTACAACGTGTCGGCACGATCTATAAAAAGTACGGCTATATAGAAGAAGACGTAAATGCCCTGTCCGGCCGTGAACTGGGGCTGGCAGTGGCCCGGGGCATGATCAAATTCAGCCGCTTCGTAGGCTTTCCCACATGTCTGAGTGATGTCCAGGGGGTTGGGAGAGAACATATCCAACGCTGTCTCACCGCCGCCAAGGATCCGCAATTGGATATGAAACTTAAGAATATGCCCGTCCCGCTCAATGCCGGTCTGGTGGATGAATTTATGGGACCGATCCTGGATGCCGCCTGGGACGGAGAATTGGAAAAAATAAAAAACATGTAAATCGGAGGAAATCCTCATGGACAGAAATGAACTCATTGCCTGCCTGGAAGAAATTGTGGGTCCGGAAAATGTCTTAAGTTCGGATATGGATCTTATGCTGTACAGCTATGATGCCTCCCTTGACAAGGCCAAACCGGATGTCGTCGTCTTACCGGATTCCACCGAGGAGGTTTCAAAAATCATGGCCCTGGCCAACCAGGAAAAGATTCCGATTCTCGGTCGGGGATCCGGCACCAACTTGACCGGCGGCACGATCCCCGTCAAAGGCGGCATCGTCGTTCATTTCTCCCGGATGAATCGCATCCTGGAAATCGATTATGCCAACCGAACGGCTACCGTGGAACCGGGTGTCATTACTCTGGATCTGCAAACCGAGGTTTTAAAAAAGGGGTTCGTGTATCAACCGGATCCTGCCAGCCAAAAAGTTTCCACCATCGGTGGCAATGTGGCTGAAAATTCAGGTGGTCCGCATTGTCTCAAATACGGTGTTACCTCAAACCATGTGCAGGGTCTGGAGGTGGTCCTCAATGACGGTTCGGTGATAACCACAGGCGGTAAAGCCCGGGATAACGCCGGTTACGATATTACCGCCCTTTTTGTAGGCAGTGAAGGCACCATCGGTCTGGTGACCAAGGCGATCCTGAAGCTTGAACGGGCGCCTGAAACGGTCAAGACCATGCTGGCCATATTCGATGCCATCGAAGACGGGGCCAACACGGTGTCCGCGATCGTTGCCGAAGGTATCATTCCGGCCACTTTGGAAATGATGGATAATACAGTCATGCGCGCTGTGGAAGCGACCATAAAAGTTGGATATCCGCTGGATGCTGCCTGCGTTCTCATCATCGAGCTTGACGGCATGCCCGAAGGAATGGATGATAATGCCCAAAAAATTATGGAAATTTGCCGGCAAAACAATGTTCGCGATGTGAAGTTGGCCAAAAATGATGCCGAGCGAAACGTACTCTGGGCAGGGCGCAAGGGAGCTTTTGGGTCTGTAGGACAGGTAAGACCCAGTTATATGTGCTGTGATGGAACGGTACCTCGAACAAAGCTTCCGGAGGTTCTGAATCAGGTGATTGAAATCGGCAAGAAATACGATGTTGCCATCGGAAATGTTTTCCACGCCGGGGATGGCAATCTCCACCCGTTGATCATGTTTGATGAACGGAATGAAGACGAAGCGGCCCGGGTTCATAAAGCGTCGACCGAAATTTTGAAAGCTTGCGCTGACGCAGGAGGAACCATCAGCGGAGAACATGGGGTCGGGATTGAAAAATTAAAGGAGACAAGCTTAATTTTCAACGAATGTGATCTGGAACTGGAGCGAAAGATACACGAGGCTTTTGATCCAGATGACATCATAAACCCAGGCAAGATGATTCCCGCGGAATCCTAGGCCCTTTGAGATTAGTATTGTATATTTATAAGGAGATTGAACGTGTTAGAAACAATAGAAAAAATTAAAGATCTCATTGAAATTCTGGGCAAAGAAAATGTAATAACAGATCCCGCTGTCACTGCTGAATATGCCGTGGATATGGTCGCACCCAAGGCGATTGTGTTTCCTAAAAACACCAATCAAGAGGCCGATGTGGTAAAGTTTTCAAACCGGGAGAATCTGTCCATCGTGGCCCGTGGCAGTGGGACTAAAATGGCCATGGGCAATCCCCCCCAAAAACTGGACCTGGTGGTGTGCACCGCCCGCATGAACCACATGCTGGACGTGGATACTTCAAATTTGACCATGACCGTGGAAGCGGGTGTGAAATTCAGGGATATTCAAGCCAGGCTGGCAACACAGGAAGACCGGTGCTACCTGCCCTTGGAGGACCTTGGCGCAGAAAGCGATGAGATTATCTGTTCTGACCGATCCCACAGTGGATGCTTTATTCCCATCGATCCACCTTATGCCAACAACGCAACCATCGGGGGCATTATTGCCACCAATTCCACAGGGCCCAGGCGACTTCTCTATAATCTTCCCAGAGATTCCATTATCGGCATCCGTTATGTAGCCCCCAATGGGGATATTATTGGATCGGGGGGAAAGACCGTTAAAAATGTTTCCGGTTACGATGTCTCCAAACTGATGGTGGGTTCCATGGGAACTCTGGGGATCCTATGTGAAATGACCATGCGACTGCTCCCTTTGCCGGAAAAAATGCAAACCCTTCTGGTTTCCTTTGCCAGTTTTGCGGAAGCATACGCCTTTGCCGAGCGTATATTTGAAACCAGTCTATTGCCAGCGGCAGTAGAAATAATGAACGGTGAAGCCTACAACCAACTGGCCATGGATGATATCCCCGAATTTGATTCTAATGGCTATGTAGCGGCAGTCGCCTTCGAGACCTTTATCCCTGCCGTAAACCGGATGTACAGCGAAATACTGGAAATGGCCAACGGCAGCGGAGCCGGGGGGGATGCAGTGCTTGAGGAAGATGATCACCGCTCGTTTTGGCTGGCGATTAGCAATCTTTCAGCCGCAGTCGACAAAAAATTCTCCGGTATCATTAAGGCCAAGCTGAATTACCCGCTTTCTTTGGGAAAAAGTATCATTGATTCAGGAGAATCTATCTTTTCCAAGGCCAATCTTGATTATTACTTCCAGACCCATGCCGGCAGCGGTATTTGCCACACCGGCTTGCTTATCGATGAAAATGATACCGCGGCTACGGATAATGCCGTGACGGCATTGGGGCAATTGCTGGAGCGTTGTCGTGAGATTGATGGTAATCTGGTCATTCAGAGCGCACCCGCGGATGTAAAAGACAAGTTGAAAATTTGGGGAGATATCGGCTCCAGTTTCGTGATCATGAAGCGACTGAAAAACCAGCTGGATCCCACCGGAATGATGAGCCCGGGCCGTTTTGTTGAGGGTCTTTAAATCTTCATTCATTCGGTAGATCAGACAAGATAATACGCAGGGAAGGTGACATCAATGAACATTGTACAGCTAAAAAAATTGTCCTACGATGAAGTGGTAAAATGCAATAAGTGCGGATTTTGCCTGCCAAGTTGTCCCACCTATCTGGTTAAAAAGGCAGAGTCTTATTCTGCCAGGGGACGAAATGCCATCACACGATTCGCCATTGAAAATAAACTGGAGCTGAATGAGGATACGGAAAGAGCCATTTTTACCTGCCTTGGTTGCGGCGCCTGTACGGCCGTTTGCCTGTCCAGCGTCCAAACCAAAGATCTCATTTTCCAAAACCGCGAATGCCAGGTTGATGCAGGTTTTTATCCGAAAGTGGCCAAGCGTTTGGTGAAAATTCTCGAGGAGAGCCACAACATCTCGGACGAGGATCAGGAGGATCGTACGGAGTGGCAGGAACTTATCAAAGAACTGCCCGAGGATGCGTTTGAAAAGCCAAAGGCCGACATTGTTTTCTTCGTTGGCTGTGTGGCCTCGTTTTTCCCCATGGTCCAGAAAATCCCCGCCAATATGGCCAAAATTATGCAATCGGCCGGTGTGGATTTCACCGTTCTGGGAGGGGAAGAGTGGTGTTGCGGTTTTCCACTAATTGGTGCCGGAATGCCGGAGAAATTGGAAGCAATGAAAGAACATAATCTAAAAAAGGTAGCGGACGTGGGTGCTAAGACCATCGTTTTTACCTGCCCGTCCTGCTACCATACATGGCACCATTTCTATAAGCCGGAAGCAAAATTGATGCACGCCAGCCAATTGATCCTGGAGTTGATCAAAGACCGCAAATTCGAACTCAAGAATGATATCTCTGGCGTTGCAACCTATCACGATCCCTGCGATCTCGGCCGAAATACCGGTATTTATGAAGAGCCCAGAGAGATTATCAAATCCATCCCCGGTCTCAAGTTCGTGGAGCTTCCCATGAACCGAAAATTCTCCGAATGCTGCGGTGGCGGCGGCAATGTGGAGATGACTGATCCCGATCTGTCTGCTCAAGTTGCCCAAACAAAACTCGACGCCATAAAGGCAGCGGGAGCAGATACGGTCCTCACTGCATGCCAGCAGTGTGTTCGCACCATGGAAACACGCGTAAAAAGGTCCAAATCAGATCTGATAGTAAAAGATCTGACTCAACTGGTCATTGAGGCCATGGAATAGTTTGTTTCCAAAAGGATACAGCCGGTATGCACCAGCCCTATGAAGAGCAAAATGCTACTGTCTATCAGGCCCCAATGCTTTATGTTGCGGTTTTTTATGCCATACTGGCTGCTTGGACCGTTATATTTGTGCCCCTGATAATCAAAAAATTCGTGGACGGACAAATATCTACGGTGTTGTTTTTGGTAACCGTTGGCCTTTTCAGCTTTAGCTGGTACTGGTCTTTGGGGATTTTTTACAAAGCCGTAAATGATTCGAACGACACGATGCGATTGGTCGGCTTTCGTCGAAGCATCCACTTGAACTTTAGAGATATTTTCATGGTAGAGGGACCACCTGCGCCGATGTTTCTGGGTTTTATACGGTTTGCGCTAGAAAATGAAAAAGCGTATATGTTTTTTTACAAAAAGAAGTCCCTGACGATCATTTTAAGGGCTATCCAGGCGTCAAATCCCGAAATCCAGTTTAAACGAATTTCACTCTAAATGCGCAAGCGGTAGTATTTCAATGTACAAGGTAAATGGCGGTATTTACTCCGACCGAAGGTGCCAAAGTGGAAATCACGGCCATCGCTCTGGAACCATAACCCTATCCTATATTGGCCGATCCAACAATCTGGATCGGTATTGGAGCTAAGCAATGAATGATGCCCATTACGACATTTCACACATGCGAGAGGCAGCCCGGCAAATATTTCTAAAGGGTGTGGAAGCCGTTGAACCGGCTGCGGCGGTAAAACGATACTGCCGGCGCGACGGTGATAGCTTGCACGTCGGCGAGACAATGATCAATCTGTCCGAATTTCGTCGGATTCTGGTAGTAGGTGCCGGAAAAGCATCAGCTCCCATGGCCCTCGCCCTGGAAGAAATACTCGAAGACCGGGTAACAGGCGGCACCGTCAACGTAAAGTACGGCTATACAGCACCGGTAAAACGAATCGAATTGGTGGAAGCCGGACATCCCCTGGCAGACGAGAGTGGCGTCAAGGGTGCCCAGCGCATACTGAATTTACTGGCGGATGCCGATGCGCAAGATCTGGTGATTTGCCTGATATCCGGCGGGGGCTCGGCCCTGCTGCCATTGCCCGTTGAAAGCATTGCCCTTGCTGACAAACAAGAGACCTTTCGTGTCCTGACGGACTGTGGGGCAACGATTCACGAAATGAATACCATCCGAAAACATATGTCACGCATCAAAGGGGGACAATTGGCGAAAACCGCCTACCCTGCTACGATCGTTTCATTTATGCTATCGGATGTTGTTGGTGATGATCTTGATGTGATAGCTTCCGGCCCTACGGTCCCGGATTCCAGCTCATATCAAGATTGTTTCGATATCATTGATGCTTATGGTGTCCGCGACAAATTGCCTGCCAAGACGGTCGGTCATTTGGAAACCGGTCTGGCGGGTCAGGTCCCGGAAACCCCGAAGGCCGGCGATCCATTTTTTGCCAAAACCCATAACCTGATTATCGGTAGCAATATTGAAGCGGTTAAATCTGCCGAACAGGAAGCCCGCCGGTTGGGCTATCAGACCCTGGTGCTGTCATCGATGATCGAAGGCGAAACCCGGTGCGTGGCAAAGGTCCATTGCGGAATAGCCAAAGAAGTATTGAAAACCGGCCACCCGATTAAGGCGCCGGCTTGCATTTTATCGGGCGGTGAAACAACCGTAACACTTACTGGCAGTGGAAAAGGCGGTCGAAGCCAGGAGTTTGCACTGGCCGCTGCCATGGATATCGCCGATGCCGGACCCATAGTGGTTCTTTGCGCCGGCACGGACGGCACCGATGGCCCCACCGACGCGGCAGGTGCGTTTGCAGATCCGCACACGCTCAAAAGAGCCCACGATCTTGGAATGGATGCCGCAGTGTATTTGGCCGATAATGATGCCTACAATTTTTTTAAACCTCTGGACGATCTGTTGATCACCGGCCCTACCAATACAAATGTTATGGATCTTCGGTTGATGATTATCGGAAAAAAAGAAATGTGACTTTCATTTTCAAATTCTTTTAATTAACTTTAATTCAACTCATTATCGAGGTGATCAGCATGGGTGGACTTTTCGGCGTTGTTTCAAAATCTGATTGTGTCAGCGACCTTTTCTTCGGAACGGATTATCACTTCCACCTGGGCACTCGACGCGGGGGCATGGCGGTAAAAAACGCCGGCGAAATCAAGCGATCCATACACAGCATCGAAAACAATTACTTTCGAACCAAGTTTGAACCCGATCTGCAAAAATTCAAAGGCGGTAATGGGATCGGTGTTATCAGCGACTATGACGGCCAGCCACTGGTGATCGGCTCCCACCTGGGAACTTTCGCCATCGTGACCGTCGGACGAATCACCAACATGTCCGAACTGGAATCACAAGCATTCAGCCAGCGGCGGCATTTCACCGAAACAGCCGGCGGGATCACCAATCCGACGGAAATGGTGGCCATGTTGATCTGTGAGGCAGAGTCATTCGAAGCCGGTATTGCCCACGCCCAGAAAGTAATTAAAGGATCATGTTCCATGTTGCTTCTCACCGAACACGGAATATATGCAGCCCGTGATCGGCTGGGCCGCACACCGTTGATCATCGGTAAAAAGACGGATGCTTATGCCGTCGCTTCTGAGTCCAGTGCTTTTCCCAATCTTGGATACGAGGTGGATCGATTCCTTGGCCCGGGTGAAACGTTTTTCCTGACCGCTGAAGGTTACGAGCAGCGGATTCAACCGGGCAGTGCCATGCAGATCTGCGCTTTTTTGTGGGTTTACTATGGATATCCAGCATCCGAATATGAGGGTATCAACGTGGAATACGTCCGCAATCGCTGTGGGGCAGCGCTGGCACGCCGCGACAACACGGATATCGATTTTGTGGCCGGCATCCCGGATTCGGGAATCGGGCATGCCATCGGTTACGCCAATGAAAAAAAAACAGCCTACGTGCGTCCCTTTGTGAAATACACCCCGACCTGGCCGCACAGTTTCATGCCCCAGAATCAGATTATGCGGGACCTGGTGGCCAGAATGAAGCTCATACCCATCCGGCAACTGATCGAAGACAAGAAGATCCTGTTCTGCGAGGACTCAATTGTAAGGGGAACCCAGCTCAAGGACAACATCCAGATTCTCTTCGATTACGGCGCCCGGGAAGTCCACATGCGACCGGCATGCCCGACGCTGATATACTCTTGCGAGTTTCTAAATTTTTCGACTTCCCGCTCGACCCTGGCTCTGGCCGGCCGTAGTGTGATCCATGATCTCGAAGGCGGCACCGACAAACATCTCGACGAATATGCCACGGCCGATACCCGGGCCAATCAGGCCATGGTGGAGCAGATCCGGCAGCGGCTAAAACTGACTTCTCTTAAATATCAGCGGTTGGAAGACCTGGTGGAGGCTATCGGTCTGCCCAAGGAGAAACTGTGCACCCACTGTTGGGACGGGTCGAGTTATTTCTGATAGTTTCACTCGGTTTGATAGGATTTTCCCAAGGCATTCGGTGCAGCACCTGAAAACAATCTGAGGATGGATTTCAATCAGGCTTTTTATTCCGCCTCGTTGAGAGCCGATTATTTTTGAGCCAGATGCATCAGAACCAGCGTGAAAATCATCAGCGGAAATTGTGCTACCTGAAAAACCTGGACCGGTAGTTCGGAAACCAGCCCTGGAATTAGATCCCCGTCACCTGTAAAAATGAAAACAGGCAAGCACCGCTAGTCACCCGAACCGGATGCCAACCTCCGAAAATCACCAGGGCCGGTGCTATCCAGCCGGTCCCTTCCGCAACCTGGGTTCGCCCCCATCCCTGCTTGGTGGCAAGCGAAAACACGGTACCCGCCAACCCAATCACTAAACCACCGCAAACCACATCAGCTTTCCGGTCTTTTAGATTATCTTTGATAGTTGTTGACTTTTCCTGCCAGTTATGGTGGCTAGGAAGATTTCAATCATCCACAATAAAAAAATCCGGAGGTTTCCCGTGTACGGTATCGAGGCAATAAACCACCATAATGGCTGGGCAATGGCGGCAGCCGGCGCCCTAATCGTCATGTTTGGCCTGTCAGTTCTTTCTTTTGTTATCTCCCAGCTTCACAAAGTTGTTGCCATGATTGAAAACTGGGCCAATAAAAAGACACAGCCAGTTGAAACTAAAGTAGAAACTGATACTGCTCAACCACGATATCTTTTGGATATAGATGAACTGCGAAAGCGCTACAGACTGTTGTCTGCCGAATTCGGCGAGACGTTCGAGTTGAAACGGCTGTACGAGATCGCCACAGAATCCGGTCTGCCCCATGTTCATCTGGCGATTAGAAGTTTGAGGGAAGCTGGAATTCTTCTACCGGTTGGAGACGGTATGTTCAAATGGCAATAACTGAGATTAGATGATAGCTTTAATATAAACAAGGAACTGATTTCATGGAGCTCTTAACCCAATTTTTATCCAATACCGGTTACTATTTAGCGGACTACCGCCACCTTATCATGATCGTGGTCGGCTCCACCTTTGTTTATCTGGCAATTGCCAGAGAATATGAACCACTGCTGCTTTTACCAATCGGTTTCGGGATTCTGGTCGGCAACGTTCCTTTTTTTAAGGGATTCGGTCTGGGGATCTATGAATCTAACAGCGTCCTGCATTATTTATATTTCGGTGTGACATCCGGCGTATATCCTTCGATCGTATTTTTAGGCTTGGGTGCCATGACCGATTTTTCCTCCCTGCTGGCCATGCCCAGACTGATACTTTTGGGTGCAGCCGCCCAGATGGGTATCTACACAACCCTATTAAGTGCTCTGGCCCTTGGTTTTGCGCCGAACGAGGCCTCCTCCATCGCGATCATCGGCGGAGCAGACGGGCCGACTTCCATCTTCTTGACCGCCAAGCTGGCGCCGCATTTAATCGGTCCGATCGCCATTGCCGCTTATTCATATATGGCCCTGATACCGATTATTCAACCGCCGATCATGCACTTGCTGACGACGAAACAGGAGCGGGTGATTCACATGCCGGAAATTCGGAAAGTCTCCAAACTCGAACGTCTGATTTTTCCGGTCATAGGGCTAATCCTCTGTTGCTTTCTGGCACCTGCTTCCATTCCGCTTCTGGGACCGTTTTTCTTCGGCAACATTATGAAAGAGTCCGGAGTTGTGGATCGTTTAGCTAGAACCGCAAGCAGCGCAATCATTGATACGGCGACGATCTTTCTCGGATTTACGGTCGGTGCCAGCACCCAGGGGGATGTATTTTTGACGCCTAAATCCGTCGGCATTTTCTTCCTCGGGGCGATCGCTTTCAGTATTGCCACCGCTTCGGGCGTTATTTTCGCCAAGATAATGAATCTGTTTCTAAAACAAAAGATCAATCCGTTATTGGGTGCAGCCGGTGTTTCGGCCGTGCCCGGATCCGCCCGTGAAGTTCATCTGGTCGGCTTAAAAGCGGATCCCTCGAATTATTTGCTGATGCACGCCATGGCTTGCAACTCATCCGGGGTGATCGGCTCCGCAGTCTGCGCCGGTATTTTGTGGAGCTTTAATATGATGTAATCCGGTCTCGGCATAATATACCGTTTCGATAAAACCCCGAACATCTGGTAAAATAATGGCTCCCAGTGATTCGGGGTTTTTTTCTCAATGCCTTTTCCCTTGACCCGCCATCTCCGCGTATGTCATTTATGGCCCAGGAGGGAATCGTCAGTTCCGACAATATGCCAAATCTCATAACCGTGCAACAAATAGAGGGGTGATATGGTTGCAAAAATCTTTATAAAAAGAAAATTCAAGAAAAACAGCGGCAGGGAGATTGTGGCGATCCTTAACAAAATGCGTGCAGCAGCCATGGATCAACCCGGATACATTTCCGGTGAAACCCTGATGGAATTTGAGAATCCGCAAAGTGTTGCTGTCATCGCCACCTGGCAAAGCATGAAAAACTGGTTCGCGTGGAAAGAAAACCCGGAAAGAATGAAGATCGAGTCCATGCTGGAAGCATTTCAGATCGGACCCACTGAATTCGAAGAATACGTAACGGGAACAACGTATCGGCGATAAACTCTAATGGGTCTGCCGCCGGTGTTCACCAGGAAGGGTCCTCAACCAGAACAGGATGGGCATCGTCGTGGCTGGGGCGGATTTTGGATGTGCCGTGATTATTCTTCTACGCCCTCTTTCATCAAGAGGTCGTGATACCAGCAGGAGAATTCGTACATCCCGACAAAACGCTCGTCGTCATTAACGATGCCCAAGGCGATTTCCAGCACCCCTCTGCCATAAGCATTGCTGTAGTCTTGCAGCGGGCGGGATTGTAAAAACTCCTGCACCAACTGCTGGGTGGTTCGTTTACTTTTATCCTTGCGAATATCGATCGGATCTTTTGGCTCCTGAAACGGGTCCCACTTGTCATATCCAATCTTGAGAATCCGCTTCTGACCTCTGGAAGACATGGCATCGAAAATCGCCTTTTTCCGCGTTTCAACCTCTTTCGCCGAAATTTCCTCCATCACCTTCTCCCTTTTCGACGCGCTTTAGGCCGGGTCACCTTTTCTTCTTCCAGCTCTTTGAGCCCCAGATAGTATTCATCGTATTTGGTGATCAATGCCATGGAAAGCGGAACGAGCATGTCCACCAATTTGAAATACTTGGTTCCAAGATCCCGGACGAGTTCAGCGCTGATCTTCTGCAACTGTTCGTGAATCTTGTCCAGGTTCACCGTCGGGTATTGCTCGCCTTCAACAAAACCGGATAGTCCGCACGTATGGCCTTTGCCACCGATAGCAGTGGGTATTCCGTAAAAACGACAGGTAACCGGCCGATAAGGATAAAGCTCACACATGTCTTCCTTGTTCAGCAGCGGACAACGGGCTCGCTCACGGCCCAAGTCAGCCAGTATTACATTTTCATCTTTGCCCGCGCGTAAATCCCCAAACGCCTTGCGTTTGATCTTGTTTATCTGACGATCGACTTTGTTGGCGCGCACTAAGCGCTCTTCCCGCGCCGGCCCCTCAAATTCAGCATTAAATTTGTGGTTGAGATAAAGCGCCTCGATCAGAGTCAGATCGAACAAGGCATGACAGCAGTCCGCACAACCGATTTTACACTTAACACACGCAGTGTACTCCTGCCCTACCCGATCAAACACTTGATCGGCCACTTTCAGAATCTCTTCATATTTTTTAAAATACGGCGTAAAATCAAAATCCATGCTATTTTACCTCTTTTCATCAAGCCAGTATTGGATATTTTTGATGTGAAGACCGGATAGACTATTCAATCTTGTTATAACCTAACGCCTTGTTTCACGTGAAACATTACTTACCGATGCAAAATTGGCTGAAGATTTGATCCAGGACATCGGCTGACGGCTTTGTTCCGACAATTGAATCGAGCCATTCAATTGCTTCTTTGATGTCAATGGCGATCAATTCAACCGGCTGGTTATTCTGCAGACCAGCGATAACGCTATGCACCGCATCCTGGCATTTTTTTAGAGCGTTTTCATGCCTCAAATTTGGGATAATCGAATGATCCGGGACATGACCTAAATCTCCGATCGCGTTTTGAACGATAAGTTCCTTGAGCGTGTCGATGCCTTCGCCATACAGAGCGGAGAGCCGTGCCTGAGCAATACCATTCCAATTTTCAGGAACTTCAAGCCGAAACGTGTCTGTATCTTTGACGAGATCCATCTTGTTGACCACCAGTATCATGTTTTTTTCCTGGTGCTTTCTGTATATTTGAAGGTCATCCGCAATCAATGGCTCGCCGGCATCAACTACCAACAGTACCAAATTGGAGCTGGCAATACGCTGTTCAGCTTTATGAATGCCGATAGTTTCAATGGGATCATCGGTATCATGCAAACCAGCGGTGTCGATAACATTAATCGGAATTCCATTAATTTGAAGGCCTTCTTCAATCAGATCGCGCGTTGTTCCAGGGGTGGCAGTAACGATGGCGCGATCCTTCTGAACCAGGCAGTTCATCAGGCTCGATTTACCGACATTCGGCCGTCCGATGATAACAAGGTTGAGCCCGTCTCGATAGACATGCTCAGCCTGATATCGGTGAATAAGATCCTCAATCGATTGAACAACACAACTTTGGATTCTGGGTATGATCTTTGGGGTAGGAAGAATATCTTCTACATCTTCGGGAAAATCAATACCGGCTTCAATGAATACCAACAGATCGGAGAGCTCGTTTTTTATACTTTCAACAATCGATTTTAGCTTTCCGTCCACCTGGTTGGTGGCTGCCTGCAATGCCGAATCCGTTCGGGCGTTGATAATATCGATCACGGCTTCGGCCTGAGTCAAATCAATCCGTCCGTTTAAGTAAGCACGCTTGGTAAACTCACCCGGCTCGGCAATTCTGGCACCCTGGCCTAGCACCAGATCAAATATCGCACGTAGAACAGCCGGTCCAGAGTGAGCTTGAATTTCAATCACATCTTCGCGAGTATAGGACTTGGGGGCGTGCATAACCGTCAGCAGCACTTCATCTATGTTTTGCCGGGTCACAGGATCAACAATATGCCCGTAATACAGGTAATGAGAACGAAAGAAACGCTCTTCTGGTGCTTTGGGCTCCACTGGTTTTGCAGTTTTTGGTTGCGAGTGATTAGATCGATTGCGAAATACTGCACCGGCAATCTTTACCGCCTCCGGTCCGGAAATTTTGATAATACCGATGCCCCCTGCCCCGGGTGGCGTCGCAATAGCTGCTATGGTTGAAGGCTCCATTCTGATTTTAAATGTACAGTTAATTCTCCGCAAACCCTTAGCGATATCGTCTTCTTTGATATGAGTTTCTTTTGGGAAATATCATCAGTTTTCTCAGCAAACCTTCTCCTAAGCTTTGGGTCGAGACTTCGTTGTCATTTTTCAGTGCGAGGTGAACAATTCGGCGATCATAGGCATTCATATATCCGACTGTCACCGGTTTTCGAATCTTTTTACATTTCCGGGCCATTCGTTCCGCCTGCCGTATGAGGTTGTTTTTACGGTTTTCAAGATAGCCCTCAACATCCACCTGCACGCGAATTCTTTCCGAATTGTGTTTGTTAACGATTTTTTCGACCAGCGATTGAATGGCTTCTAGCGTCTGACCGTGTTTTCCGATGAGAACCGCGGAGTTTCCCCCTTTGACTTTAAACAGGATACGTTCCGAATTTTCATCCACGATGATACGTGCATCTGAGGTAATTGAATCGATAATGCGTTGGAGTACATCCATTCCAAGATCCCGTGGTGTTTCCGGAAACGTCGGCCTAGGCTTTGGGATGAATGTATTCTGGATGAGTGATTGCACGTGGCGCTTTACATCACCATCATTATCGAGATCCGCATGCTCGTGGTCACTGGTTTCAGTTACAGTTTCAGAATTTTTATCAGGTAAGGTTACCCGAATCCGAGCTTTTTTCGTTCGTCCAAGTCCGAAGATACCTGTAGAACCATATGAAATGACATTATATTTCAGATTTTCACGAGAAATTTTAAGTTGCTCGCAGGCTTTCTGAATAGCCTTTTCGACATTTTTAGCTTCAAGCTCCATCGTCGGCGTCATGCGTTACCTCCGAATTTATGCAAATTTCTTTTGAATGTAGTATTGTTGGCCCATTGAAAAGATATTGTTTACCAGCCAGTACAATACAAGTCCGGATGAAAAATTAATAAAGATAAACGTAAAAACGATCGGCATCAGCATCATCATTTTGGCCTGGGTTGAATCGCCCATGGGGGGCGACATCTTCTGTTGCAACAGCATCGAAGCCCCCATAATCAGCGTAAGTACGGGTATACCGTACGGCGGCTGCATAAAGGGAATGGAAAAATTAAAATTAAACAGACGGTCCGGGGCTGACAAATCGTTGATCCACCAAATAAATGGCGCGTGCCGCAGTTCGATGGCTTCGTAGAGCATCCGATATAGGGCAAAAAAGACCGGGATCTGAACCACCATCGGAAGACAACCGCCCAGAGGGTTTATTTTATAGGTTCGATACAGGGCCATCGTCGCTTCGTTCATCTTCTTGCGATCATCTTTATGCTTTTCCTTGAGTTCCTGGATCAACGGCTGCATTTTTTTCATCTGGCTCATGGATTTATAACTTTTTGTTCCCAGGGGCCACAGAATCCCTTTCGTAATCAAGGTGAGAATAATGATCGCAATGCCGTAGTTCGGAATTAAATTGTCATAGATGAAATTCATGAGCAATAAACAGGGCTTGGCAAGAAAATGAAACCAGCCAAAGTTAATCGCTTTGTCGAGTTGATTGTTATAACTATTAAGAAGTTTCATGCTCTTGGGCCCCTGAAACAAATCAAAATCAAACGTTTGCTGGGTCCCGGGATGAAAGGTGGTTTGCGGCTGCAAAAGACGGTTTATAATGATATTCTCGCCTTCAATGGCAAGACGCATGGTGGCTGCGACCGGGTTTTTGGGGATGATGCTGGATATAAAATATCGATCCTGAATGGCAATCCAGCTTATATCACCATTAAACGTGTCCTGATCCTCGATATCATCGATATCGATCTGTTCAAGTTTTCCGTTGATCAGTGCGCTGGGACCGGAAAATCCATACATTCTTTGGTCGGCCTTTTCGACTTTTATCAATGTCAGATACAGCCGATCTTGAATCGTGCGGGTCGAACCGTTTTTTACGGTTACAGATAGACCGATCAAATAGGATTCGGGATTAAAGTGGTATTTCTTTTCAACCACAACACCGTCTTGGGAAACCCATGTGAATAGCAGATCGGCCGGTTTTTCGGAAACCTGCATGCTTTCACCGCGAAAATCCGTTGTAAATACGGCTTGGTCAAATCCAAGCAGGCTTTGGTTGTGAAATCCCAACGTAACGGTACCCGGGTATGCTTCTGCAGGTACCAGCTCTTTTAAGGGCGAATCGCTATCGGCGAATTCCTTGTAATCTTTCAACACCAAACTTGTAAAAGCCGCGCCTTGTTCCGATATTTTGGCCGAATAAAACGGAGAATTGATGCTTATCGTTCGGGCAGTTTTTTGAGCTTGAGGCGGTTCACTGACAGCTGGCGGTGTTGTAGCGGTTTGTACCTCAGCTTCTTTTACATAAGGTTTTACAGTGGCAATTTTTTCTTCGACCTTCTGGACTTCTTCTGTACTCTGTGTCGGTTTCCTCGGTGGGGTTTTAGGTGTAAAAAAGAAATCCCACGCAAGAAATATTAGAAAAGAAAGCGCGATAGCGATAAAAACGCGAGCTTGGTCCATAATTTTCTCCTAATCTTCAACAATTTTTATACCGGTCGGTTTTCACACATACCGTGACCTGTGTACTTTCCAAGGGATGAATACACGGCGAAGTTAATCCATCGACAATCGGGGGTCGGGAGAGGGCGATACCGGCTTTCACGCGAGTTGAAGGCATCGACGATATCGTGGAAGGCTGACGTCTTATTGTTGGGTTTTTTAAGCCGGTCATCGCTGACGGTTAGGGATCCAATGAAAACAGCGATGATCTTTGTACCCTGTTGTCAATTTTCAATTTCAGGGAACAAGATCAATTCCGCCAGGGTGAAACGGATGGCAGCGCAACAGTCGCCTGACGGATAGGTAAATACCCCTTAATAAACCGTGCCGTTCAATTGCCTGTAAGGCGTATTCAGAACAGGAAGGGTAAAATCGACAAGCTGGTCCTAAAACAGGAGACAATATCACCTGATATCCTCGAATCAAAAACAGGGCCAATACCACAATGAGCCTTTTAAGACTCAAAATTCCCTGAAATGTGCTTGAATAAGTTTTCAATGGATAAAAATATCTGCTGTGTTGACAGACTAGCTGCTTGTTTCTTGGCGATAATGTTTATGTCCCAGGTGCCCTTTTGCCTGTGCCGGTTGCGGCGAAAAAATTCGCGTGCCAACCGTTTGATCCTATTTCGCTTTACCGCTTTACCGACTCTTTTACTGACAGTTATTCCAAGACGCGATTGATTTTGGTGCCCCGGCGAATAAATGAGGATAAAATATCTGTTCTGAATTTTTCTTCCGTTCCTGGACAGTTGGATGAATTCGGGACGTTTTAAAATTCTGTCAGCCTTCGAAAACGAATGAATTACCAAACGCTTATAAACCCCTTGTTACCTCAATTTGATACGATATGGGTGTTTGATGAAATTGCCAGGTTTTCTTTTAATTTTTTTCCCTTTTTCCGAATTTGATGAATTTCAATTTCGTGCTGACGAAAATATCGGCAGCCACGTGAACCTTATGCCGATAGACGATTCCTACCCTTGGCTCTGCGTCGGTTGATAATTCTTTGACCCGCTTTGGTAGACATGCGTTTTAGGAAGCCATGCTTTCTGGCACGTTTAATTCTGCTTGGTTGAAATGTTCTCTTCATGGTTTTAATCCTTTTGTGTAATCAGTCCGTCCTTTCGTTGTGCCGTCAATTTGATTTATATTAATCGATCATAGTATATCGTTTTTCAGGCGAAGTTCAGAATCTTGCAATATAATCATAGACATAATTGCGTGTCAAGATTAATTATCTGTTTTGGCTTGCGTTTTATTTTTTCAAATTTAAACTTTTTGGTTCCATGCCCTGTGAGCTCGATGGACAATCAGCGCTGGTAGCTTTCAAAAATTTCAAACTCTTCAATGTGGTAATTGGGATTTGGGTAAATGATGATCTGTTTTCGGATGATCTTCTCGAGCTCAATAATCAGGCGGTTCTCCTCTCCGCGCAGAAGTTCGGCGATTTGGGGATTGACTTTCAACGATAGACGAACACTCAACGGATCCTGGCTTTCCCGCAGAATGTCACGGTAAATATTATAACAAATAGATCTTTTTGAAATCAGATATCCTTCCCCGTCACAGTACAAACAGGGTTCACAGAGCATTCGCGAGAGCGGTTTTTTACTCCGCTTGCGGGTCATCTGAATCAGCCCCATCTCCGACATGGGAAGGATATGGTTTTTGCTGCGATCCTTATGAAACGCCTCTTTCAGTTCATGAAAGACCTTTTCCTGATTCGATTTTTTCTGCATATCGATAAAATCGATGATAATAATGCCGCCGATATCACGCAGTCGCACCAGGTACACGATTTCTCTCACCGCCTCCAGATTGGTTTTTAAAATCGTTTCTTCCAGATTGTGTTTGCCCACATACCTGCCGGTGTTCACGTCGATGGCAACCAACGCTTCGGTGTGCTCGATGACGATATACCCCCCCGACTTGAGCCATACCTTGCGCTTCAAGGCCCGAGAGATATCGCCTTCCAGATTATAGGCATCGAAAATCGGCTCGAGGCTTTCATGCAGCGCCACGTTTTCTTTCAGGTTCGGCATATATACATCGAGAAAGGACAGAATTTGTTCATAACCGGTGCGCGAATCCGTCACCAAGCTTTCCGCTTCGTAAATCAGCAAATCCCGGACAGCGCGAAGACTCAAATTCAATTCCTGGTGCAGCAGGGATGGGGTCGATGCCGATTTGTATTTCTTCTGAATATTGCCCCACAAATTGTTCAAAAACGCCATCTCAGAAGCCAGTTTCTCTTCCCGACAAGCCTCGGCTGCGGTGCGAACAATGTAACCAAAAGATCCATTTCGCAGGTTGGCCACTATGTCCTTTAGACGGCTTCTCTCATCCAGATCTTCTATCCGCCTGGAAATCCCGATGTGATCGGAGGTAGGCATCAGAACCAGAAAACGACCCGGTATTGATATGTGAGACGTTACCCGGGCACCTTTGGTCCCAATCGGTGATTTTGACACCTGTACCAGTATCTCCTGGCCTTCGGAAATCAGCTCTTCAATATGAAAGTTGCGATCACGATCAGCATCTGCCACTAATATCTTCTCGGATTGCACCTCGTTGGGTTCGACTTCATACTCTTCAGTTCCCTCGAGATAGCGTTCATACTCATAAAAACGATCGCCAAGAACGTCGTCAACGTAAATAAACGCTGCTTGCTGCAGTCCAATGTCCACAAATGCGGCCTGTATTCCCGGCAAAACGCGTTGAACGCGGCCCTTGTATATGTTTCCAGCAATATCGGATTCGTCGCCACGTTCGATAAACACCTCGACGATGTTGCCATCTTCGAGAAGCGCAACCCGTGTCTCATGCGGAGCTTCATCTATGACGAGCTTACGGTGCATGGTTCAAATGCTGATGAATACAATTAATCAGATAAGTACAAATATTCTAGCGATCACCTTGACTCAGTGCCACATTACCGATCGCATTACAATAATAATTTAGATAATTGAACATATGCAATCACTTGGCAGACGGTGTCGATTCTGTTTGCGTCCTTATTTTTATAATTCTAGCGAATTTGAGCTGTTCATCGGTGAGTGTAAAAATTTCTTTAAGGATCTCATTCGGTCGAACAATTTTACCAAAGGATGGCTGTAAGACCATTTCAATCTTTGAATCCGTCACCACGGCAATGTTGACCACAGCCGCTCGCAGGTCGAGTTTTATTACTTTTCCTTTACGGTTTGTTTTGGTGACGACATGTTCGCTCTGCAGATGGAAGTCTTTGAGCGTTTCGGCGTTGAAAATACCGGCTGGCAAAAAAATCTGATAGGTGGTCAATTTGTTTGATTCGGCCGGCGGCCCATCGTCGATCAATCTGCAATCATCCACCATAAGACCCTGCGGTAGTTGCAAATTTAATCGTTTTAAAATTTCGTCACCGGATATGTCATCAGCTGCCGAAATGTGTAATATCTCATGATGGCTTTCGAGACCGACCGGCAACGCATCTTTAAAGCTGAGCCTGGGTTTGGGATGAAAACCCTTTGAATATTTGACGGTGATACCGGCGCGATTGATGGCGCGACTAAACAGCTTGACCATCTCGAGGTGACCAAAAAAACGCGCCTGATCCGTCTTTGAAAAAAGGATTTCATATTTGCGCCAAGCGGTTTTATCTGATTGACTGTTGCCGGTTAGGGCGCCTTCCGCACTGCGGCATACATTAAATACCCTGGGAGCGATCGTTTCGAAATCACACACCCCACACAGATTACAATCACCTTTGCGGCAATCGGCGGTGGGTTGCCCCGATCTGGCTTTTATCGATTCCTCCCATAGAAAATTTTTATCAACCCGGCTATCGATGTGATCCCAGGGCAGCGGTTCGGATTTATCGCGCCGGCGGTCCGTGTAAAAGTCAATATCCACATTCAAGTCCCGGCAGGCCGCCAGCCACTGATCATATTTAAAGTGGTCGCTCCATCCGTCAAATTGACAACCGCGTTGATAGGCCGCCACCAGCAACGGAGACAAACGACGGTCACCCCTTGCCCAAAGACCTTCGAGACGACTGACTTGCGGATGCTGCCACTTGAAAGAGATCCCCGGCTGCCGAAGTTGATTTTGGAGCCAGTGAATTCGCCTGCGGGATTCGGACACTGAAATTTGACCGTCCCACTGGAAAGGCGTATGCGATTTGGGAATAAAGGTGGCCACGCTGACATTAATCTGCCCGCGCCGATTGGATGATCGCTTGAGTTTTCGCAGCCGGTCAACCAATTCGACGATCGCCTGAAGATCTTCATCGCTTTCGGTCGGCAGACCGATCATGAAATATAACTTGATAACCCGCCAGCCGAGCAGAAAGGCATTTTCAACGGTGGCAACGATTTCATCTTCGTCGATATTTTTGTTGATGACATTGCGCAGTCTCTGGCTGCCTGCTTCCGGCGCAATGGTAAATCCGGTTTTACGGACCTTTTTAATCAGCGCCATCAACTCCGGTGTCAGTGTACCGGCCCGCAGTGATGGCAGCGAAACCGCAACATGGTCCGAAGCACAGCGCGTCATCAGCAAACGCATTAACGGCGCAATACACTCATAGTCACCCGTGCTCAGCGACAGCAGCGATAAATCTTCATACCCCGTGCTGTCCAAAGATTTTTCGGTGAGGCCAAGAATGGTATCCACAGAACGTTCACGAACCGGGCGGTAAATCATGCCGGCCTGACAAAAGCGGCAACCACGGGTGCACCCCCGGGCAACTTCCAGCCGCAGCCGGTCATGTACCGGCTTTCCGAACGGCACAACCGGTGCTTCGGGAAAAGGCGCGTGATCAAGATCACCGACGATGGCACGTTTAATGCGGCGGTAACCCCTGTATTTCGGCGCCAGTTTTTGAAAGCCGTCCGGTGTATCAACAGGGTCAAAAAAAGAGGGAATATAAACGCCTTCAATGTCAGACCACTGCATCATAAGCTTCGAACGATCGCAGCTGCCGCCTTTTTTCCATGCAAGCCATTTCTCCGCCATCTCAATCATGACGCCTTCGCCATCTCCGATCACCAGTGCGTCGAAAAAATCAGCGACCGGTTCCGGATTACAAGTACAGGGTCCGCCAGCAATAATCAACGGATGGCTGTCGTTTCTGTGACGCGCGTAAAACGGAATGTTTGACAGATCAAGAATAGTCAATAGATTGGTATAATTCAGCTCATACAGCAGGCTGAAGCCAATGATATCGAAATCTATAAGGGCTTTGTGCGATTCAAGCGAGACCAGGGGTAAACCGGAGGTTCGCAGCCGGCGCTGCAAATCCATATCCGGCGCAAATACCCTTTCGGCAACAATCTTATCTTGTTGATTCAATAGATGATAGAGTATCTGCAACCCGAAGTGAGAAGTACCGATTTCATACAAATCCGGAAAGGCCAAAACAATGCGCAAAGCCACCGTTGAATGGTTTTTATGGATGATATTCGTTTCCGTCCCGAGGTAACGGCTCGGTTTATCGATCAGCGGCAAGATATCTTGAATGGATCTGTGAGTCATGTTAATAGTTCCATGAGCAAACGTTGCGTCCCGGCTGTCTTCAGAATATATTACAACGGTAGTGACCGTGCCGTATTTCAACAGCAGTCAATGCAGCGGTCCCTAAAGCCAATCGCCACCACATTTAATCAAACATAGAAATCCTGGTCCTCTGAGCCCAGAATTGTTATTACGGCGACATTATGATTTATCGCTAAAGCGCAAAAAAAAATCGAATTGATATGGCCGCGTTATCATCATTTTTTTACAGGCCCAGAATCCAGCCCACTACCACCCGCTTCTTTGTCTGGATCCTGTTGCTGAATTTTCTGCTGCCGGGCATCGGTGAAGGTTATAGCAGAGAAAGCCCGATTGTTAAAGCCGTCCGTCGGGTCAGCCCTGCAGTTGTTAATATAAGCTCGGAGATAACAGCCCGCAAGCAATCCAACCCCTTTGCGGAATTCGGATTAAATCCGTTTTTTGACCAGTTTTTCAAAGATTTTTTCGATCCTTATTATGAGCAGCGTCCGCAAAGAAACGCGCTTGGATCCGGCGTTATTATCGACGGAAAAAGGGGCCTGATCATCACCAACGCCCACGTGATTGCCAATGCCGGCAGTATTAAGGCTATTCTTCAGGATGAACGCGAATTCGAAGCAGAAATCGTGGGAGCGGATCCGGATTATGACCTGGCTGTCCTGCGCATTCAAGCAGACAGTGCTTTGCCTTCAATTGAGATGGGCAGCAGCGATGATTTGATGATCGGCGAAACCGTTATTGCCATCGGAAATCCGTTCGGGTTTTCTCACACCGTCACCACCGGTGTTGTCAGCGCCCTGAACCGCAGTATCCGAACCGACGACAGGGTGTATCACGAGTTTATTCAAATAGATGCATCCATCAACCCGGGCAACAGCGGCGGGCCGCTGTTGAATATCAATGGTGATTTGATTGGCATAAATACAGCAATCTACGCCAAAGCGCAGGGAATCGGTTTCGCCATACCGATCAGCAAAACCAAAAAAATAATCTCTGATCTGATCGAACATGGCGAAGTTATCGAGGCATGGATCGGAATCACTGTTCAAAACATGGATACAGGATTGGCCCGCTATCTAAATGTACCTCAAAACACAGGGATCGTCGTTAAAACCGTCGAACCCGAAAGCCCGGCCGGTAGCGCCGGAATCCGCGAAGGCGATATTATCGTTGCGATAGAAAACCGGCGCATTGCTTCCGATGATGACTACCAAACCACCATGCGCGGGTATTCCGCCGGTGATTCTTTGAATACCAGAATCTGGCGCGACGGAAATACGATCAATTTTTCAGTGGTGGCAGAGACGTTTCCAACCGGGTTGGCCGAAGAGATCGGTTACCGGTTGCTGGGTGTGAAGGTCCAGGATCTGACGGTTTCAAATCGCCGCCGCTACAAGATTTTTAACAACGATGGTGTCATGATTTCAGAATTGCGTTCGAATTCTTACCTGGCAAGCATCGGTGCGAGAAGTGGTGACGTCATCCGTCATATTAATGAAGTGCCGATAAAAAACCGCGAAGATTTTATGCAGGCAGTGATCAAGTACCGGCATAAGAATTCGGTTATTCTGGTGCTGCAGCGGGGCGACCAAGCTTATTATATTACGGTCGAAATTTAATCACTTATTTTTAGAAGAAAATTCGGATAAAAGGAAGTCGGCCATGAAGCGTACTAAAATTTTAGAGTTGATGAAAACCGATGAATCCCTCGACAAGGTTCTGATAAAAGGCTGGGTGCGAACACGCAGAGACGCAAAAGAATTTTCCTTTATTGAAGTCAATGATGGCTCCTGTTTAAAAAACATGCAGGTGATCGCTGATTCAGATTTGAAAAATTATGATGCGGTAAAAAAACTGTCGACCGGCTCGGCAGTTGCCATTACCGGCCGCATGGTTCAATCAAAGGGTGGGGGTCAGAAATGGGAAATCCAGGCGGATGCGATCCAGATTCTCAGTCTGGCGGCAGATGCGTATCCGCTGCAGAAAAAGCGCCATAGTGATGAATTTTTAAGAACCATCGCCCATCTCAGACCTCGAACCAACAAATACGGTGCGGCTTTCCGCATCCGATCAGAACTGGCTTATGCCATTCACAAATTTTTCAGGGATCGTGGGTTTGTATACATCCATTCACCGATCATCACCGGCTCGGATTGTGAAGGCGCCGGGGAGTTGTTCCGGGTGACAACCCTTGATCCGGACAATATCCCATTAAAAGAAGGCCAGCCGGATTTTGAACAGGACTTTTTCGGTATGCAGGCCAACCTGACGGTTTCCGGTCAGCTGTCGGCCGAGATGTTCGCACTGGCTCTAGGCGATGTTTATACTTTTGGACCGACGTTTCGTGCGGAGAACTCGAACACGCGCAGACACGCCGCCGAATTTTGGATGGTGGAACCGGAAATGGCCTTTTGTGATCTGCAAGGCAACATGGATCTGGGTGAAGAATTGGTCAAATACCTGGTTTCATTTATTATGGATGCCTGCAAGGCGGATCTTGAATTGTTTGCCCGCTTTGTGGATAAAAAACTAATGCCGACCCTTGAAAATATCGCCGCTTCCGAGTTTATCCGCCTGCCGTATATCGAAGCGGTTAAAATTCTGAACCGATCCAACCAAAAATTCACCTACGACATCTCCTTCGGCAAGGATCTGCAAACAGAGCATGAGCGCTATCTGACCGAGCAGCAGTTTAAAAAACCGGTTATTGTCTATGACTATCCCCGCAACATCAAACCGTTCTATATGCGGTTAAACGACGACCGGATCACTGTGGCCGCTATGGATGTACTGGTGCCGAGCATCGGCGAAATTATCGGCGGCAGTCAGCGTGAAGAACGACTGGACGTTCTTGAATCACAAATGGTTGAATCGGAAATAGAAACGACGGACTATTGGTGGTACTTGGACGCTCGCAGATTCGGAACGGTTGAACACAGCGGCTTTGGCCTTGGTTTCGAGAGAATATTGATGCTGGTCACGGGCATATCCAACATCAGAGACGTCATACCTTTTCCTCGTACACCGAAAAATATTGAATTTTAAACGGTCACTCCCTTAAACAGCGCAGCTTTGCCAGATCTTCGGCATACCCGTACAGATGCAGTCCCTTGCTCTCGACGATCATCTCGCCGTCTTTCACACCGAGCTCACCGGCCATGTAAGCTTTCAAATTTTGAATTCCGGCTAGATTGGCGGGAAGGCCGCCCCATAGGTCCCATGATCGAAAATAAACGAAAAAATGCAAGTTGTCATCCTGAATGCGCGTATCGATCGATCTTAAACATGGCGGATCCAGCAGGGTCAGGTCGGTCGGATGGGCAACCTGCAGCACCATTTGGTTGTTTCGGAATCCAAATTTCTTGTACGTATCGACCACCCACTCGATCTGATTAAGGTAAAGCTGACCGTTCTCTTCGAAAACCACGTTACCGTCGACTTTCCTTTTGTCGATAATTTCCTCGTTTTCGGAATCCCACCATTTCAGCTTCTGACCACTCAACGGTGCTTTGGTCAAGCGCTCGCCGTAAGTATAAGATTCGCCCGGCTGCTTATGGCCGGTCATAAGATATTCGATATAGGATCGATCGTAGCCCTGTCCGCCATAGATATAGGCTTCTTCTACTGGATTCGGTATACCGCAGGACGCTGGAATATCGGGCAATAGCGGTTGCGCGCCCGGGTATTTGACATGACCGCAAAAATAGTCGTATTCCAAACGGGTTTGTCCGGCGTAACTGCCGCGATCGATGTCAAATCGCTGTCCGTGATCCAGGATGTCATGCACCGCCTGAAACCAAAGATCCGGCAGATCTCTTGCTTCGATTCTATGTATTTTCATAAGACACCTTACGTAATTAAGTTTCTTATCACCGATCTTCGTGCGATCCATGGCAACCTGAAATAGATTCAACACGAAATTCTTGGATTAGATCTGAGTAAACATTGATGGGGCTAGCGAATCATAAAAGAGGAGTCTGTTTTTCAAGCGCATCAAAGGCTTGAATATAAACCGGAAGCAGACATACTTTTGGCAAAGGAGGATTTCGGCAAAGACTGCTATATATCTAGTATGCTGACCTCAAGCGCATTGCTTTGAATGAACTCTCTACGCGGCTCGACCTCCTCGCCCATTAGTATGGTGAAAATTTCATCCGTATCATCCATATCCTCCACCTTGACCTGAAGCATGTTGCGCTTTTCAGGGTTCATGGTTGTTTCCCACAGTTGGTCCGGATTCATTTCCCCCAAACCTTTGTAGCGCTGGACAGCCAGCCCTTTCTTGCCTTTTTCAATAAGAAAGTTCAGCAAGCCCTGTTTCTCGTTGATCACCTGGACCTTGGCTTCGCTTTCTTTGTCTCTGGATCTAACCGCAAAAGGCGGCGTATCATATTTTAATATCTTCTTTCCAAGAACGACCAAGTCCTGGTAACCTTTGGAATATATTATTCCGCGGTCGATGGTAATCTTTTTCAGTATTTTTGGGCCCTCCTCCATAGAGAAACCACCCGGCCGGTGCCTATCAGTAAACCACACGTCCAGGTTGTATGCGTTGCGATCTTCGTTCCAGTTGACTTCGCCCACATCATACCCGCTGTCAAATAACGTTTCTCTGAGTTTAAGCATTTTAAATTTGTCTTCAAGAAATCTGCGGTTTTCCACGCCTTCTTTGATCAGCAACTCTATAAACGCGGGTAAAAGCCCCTGTCTTTCGAGCCTTTCAAGGCTCATAACATACTGTGAGAGGTCGCCAAGAAAAAGATACAAATTATGCCCGCTCAACTCCGCGCCGGTGGCCTCAATACGAACAACTTTGCTTTCGCAGGCTCGCTTGAGCACATAATCGTTAAATTCGCTTTCATCTTTCAGATAGACCGCTTTTTTACCTTTTCCGACCTTCAACAGCGGTGGCTGCGCAATATATAAATAGCCCCTGTCGATCAATTCCGGCATCCTCCGGTAAAAAAATGTGAGCAGCAGGGTTCGAATGTGGGAGCCGTCCACATCCGCATCGGTCATGATGACGACCTTGTGATAATTAATTTTGTTGATATTATACTCTTCTTCACCCACGCCGGTGCCCAGGGCAGTGATGATATTTTTAATTTCCTCGCTGCGCAAGATTTTATCAAACCGCGCTTTTTCGACATTCAAAATTTTACCTTTCAACGGCAGCACGGCCTGGTATTTTCGATCCCTTCCCTGTTTAGCGCTTCCGCCGGCCGAATCGCCCTCTACCAGATATAGCTCTCGTTCAGACGCTTCTGAACTTTGGCACTCCGCCAGTTTACCCGGCAAGGTGGCATCCACTAGCGCACCTTTACTCCTGGCGATATCCCGCGCACGTTTGGCAGCATCGCGGGCCCGAGCGGCGTCAACACCCTTGGCGATAATTTTCTTAGCAACCGCGGGATTTTCTTCGAAAAAAATGCTGAGTTTTTCATTTACCAGCGATTCAACCAACCCTTTGACCTCACTGTTGCCGAGTTTGGTCTTGGTTTGCCCTTCGAACTGGGGCGATTTGATGCGGACACTGACGATCGCGGTTAAGCCCTCGCGAACATCGTCTCCGGTTATTTTAGCCTGTAAATTCTTGGGAAGGTTACCATTGGTCGCATATTGATTGATTGTCCGCGTCAGCGCCGCTTTAAAACCGATGAGGTGAAATCCGCCTTCAGTCGTATGGATATTATTGGCAAAGGAAATAATTTTTTCGGTAAAGGTGTTATTGTACTGGATGGCCACATCGATCTGGACATCGTTTTTAAAACCTTCCACGATGATGGGTTTATGCAACGCTGTGTGTCTGCGATTGAGATACTCGACAAACTGTTTGATACCACCGCGATAATAGAATTCTTCACTTTGATCCAAACGATGGTCTTCAATGATAATCCTAGTTCCTCGATTTAAAAAAGCCAGTTCCCTGAGCCTGCGCACCAGGATATCAAATGAGAAATCGGTTGTTTTGAAGATTTCAGCATCCGGGATGAAATGAACCTTGGTACCCCGTTTGCGGGTTTTGCCCGTCACCCGCAGTTCACTGGTTTTTTGCCCCTTTTCATAGGTCTGGTAATGTACTTTGCCATCAGCATAGATTTCCAGCTCGAGAAAAGATGACAACGCATTGACAACCGAAACCCCGACCCCATGAAGTCCACCGGAAACCTTATAAGAGTGATCGTCAAATTTTCCACCAGCATGCAGTTTGGTCATAACAACTTCGACCGCCGGCACATTTTCTGTTTTGTGAATACCAACCGGTATTCCCCGGCCGTTGTCGATGACACTCACACTATTGTCGGCGTTGATGATTACCTTGATTTTATCACAGTAGCCCGCCATCGCTTCGTCGATACTGTTGTCGACAACCTCATAGACGAGGTGATGCAGTCCAGCAACATCGACATTACCGATATACATCGACGGTCTTTTGCGGACGGCCTCAAGTCCTTCCAGTATCTTGATATTATCTTCGTTGTAGGTGGTAGTGTCCTGTAATTCGTTCATATTCTCATCGGCATGATTACGGTTATAAATCCTTGGTCTTCCTCTCCCGCCAATACGCAGGGATTCTCATCATTGACGATATCCAGCAGGATTTTTTCACTGTCGAAAACATTCAGCGCTTCGATGAAATATCGCGGATTAAATGCAGCTTCGATCGGATCACTGCTGAATTCGATTGCCATATCCTCCTTGGATTCACCGATATCCGGGTTGGTTGAGGTAATGATTAGTTTATCATTTACAAAATTAAAAATGACACTTTTGTAATCTTCGGTGGAAAGAATCGACATTCTTTTCAGCATCATCAGAAACAACTGCCTGTCAAAGGACATGGTAATCGATTCACTATTCTTTTGAATGATATCCGCGTATTGTGGAAATTCACCTTCGAGCAGACGAATAATGATGATTTCGTTCTCCATTTTGATGACCAGATTGTTGTCTTTGATCCCAACTTTAACACTACCTGTCGGGTCTATGAATTTACCGACTTCATACAATCCTTTTTTCGGAACCAAGAGTCCTTCGACAGCCGGCAGTTCAACGTCTGTATTATAAAAATAATCTGCCTTGGCCAAACGACTGCCGTCAGTGGAAACAAATCTTAAAACTTTGCGGTCATCTTCTTGCAATGTTTCCAGAAACAATCCGATGATGTGGGCCCTTTTATCGTCCGGAGCACCGCTGATATATACGGTTCGTTCAATCATACGGTCCAACCCGGCAGTTTCGACTTCAAAATACTGAACATCTTCAAATTGTGGAATATCTGGAAAATCTTCAGGGTTCATACCGACCAGATGATATTCGACATTTTTATTTCCGATTTCGATCCAATGATTCTCCACTTCGGTGATATGAATATCATCGCTCGGGAAATCTCTTACAATTTCAAAAAGTTTCCTTGCATTGATGGCGATGGTGCCTTCGTTCGCCACTTCGGCTGGAAAGCATCCCTCATAACCGGTTTCAAGATCGGTTGCACGTAGGACAATACCCGAGTCGTTTGCAACGATAAGAACGTTTGTTGTTATGGCTAAATTGGTCTTACGACCAGCCAATCCCTGAACCTTTGATAGAACATTCAGTATGACGCTTTTTTTTACGGTAAATTTCATTCTCAATTCCTTAATACTTTAAATAAATAATAAT
>Ga0126326_1000073_pt1 | contig 59895 bp, 47 predicted proteins | sample InaspJWI67metaG_FD_94485 | JGI IMG/M metagenome (GOLD analysis project Ga0126326, IMG submission 94485) | Marine gutless worms symbiont microbial communities from Oahu, Hawaii - Inanidrilus sp. 1 OAHU.JWI-67 metaG | ecosystem: Host-associated > Annelida > Digestive system > Unclassified | place... | reverse complement strand
GTTAGTGTTTGGGCACCTCATTTCTACCAGGAGGTTCTTTTATTTTCTACGCGATAAATACTTCTCTTTAGCCTACCCTCTGGGGTCTTTTCTTTTGCTGTTTTAATATGTAACTCTTGCCAAGTTCTCACTATATTCCTGATAATTGTAAAAAGTGCACACTTCTGATGGTATAGTGTGGTCTCAACCCGTTAAACAGGCGATTTCAATTTTTAACCATGAAAGAGGGCCACATAGCCTGTGGTAACAGGTGTGCGTCTGGTACGGCCATTATTTGAGCTATCATCTAAATGTTTTTCCTATGTCATAGGCATGCCCTATGTAGCCATCAACACCAAAGTAGCTTCTGCTTTCAGCAGCATAAAGTATAGGACTAAGTTTAAGCATCTCAGGCAATCCGTCTTCTCCAAGGATCTCCTCATCGCTCTTAACATCCAATATCTCTCCAATAAACTGGGTATGTAAACCAATTTCAAAAGTATGTATTACTTTGCATTCTATCAACATTGGAAATTCGTCTACATAAGGAGCATACACTGTATCAGCCTTAGTAGGAGTCAGGCCTGTTTTTTTGAATTTATCGGTCTTCTTGCCCGAGATTAGGCCAAAGAAGTCAGCCTCACACGCATAGTTCTTAGATGGTACACTTATTGTGTAAGCTTTAGTTTCCATGATGTTATGGTAGGTGTAGGTAGCTTTCCGAAGCGATATTGTAACCGCTGGTGGTTTACTGCAGCAAATACCTCCCCAAGATGCCGTCATAACGTTAGGCTTGCCATTTTTATCATAGGAACCTACACACCAAACAGGAGATGGGTAAATTAATGCTTTTGATCCAATTGATTTTTTCATGACTATGTCCTTTATGATGGTTAAACAGTATATATTAGGGAGGGTAGTTGCTAATATCACAAATCCGTGAAAGCTGCATATAAGATTGGGTTTGGGGTCGGGCCACACTAAGCAACTGACATTACATGAATAGTAGCGTAAAAACACCTTTAAAGACTGCTTATTTTTAGAGGTATAATTGGAATAACGTCTAATTACCTCGGCTTGATCTCTTTTGCGTTCTCAATAGAAGCAGGCTCGACTTTAGTAGAGCTGGTTTTCAGATAAGCCTGCCAGAATTTCAATGCCCAGCCTGCCAAAAGGATGGCAATAAGTACAGCAAGTAACTTTAGGTGCCACTTTCTATGACTGTGTTTTTTCTCGCCGATAATTGTACCGATAGCTTCCGGAGCCAGTAAGACTCGATAAATTCTCACTGGTTTTGATATGTTTTTAACATTCTGCTCCCCGAGATACTCGTATCCCAGCGAAATCTTATTTTCGATTTGATCAAACACGGCGCCGGAGATACAGACACCTCCTGGATCAGCTATACTCTCTACTCTCGCTGCAACATTGACTCCATTGCCATAGATGCGACCCTGCTCGTGAATCACATCCCCAAGATTGATGCCAATGCGAAACTCCATTTTTCGGTCTTCAGATAACGCTGTGTTCCTTTCAGCAATCTTGCGCTGAATATCCACAGCTGCCTGCACGGCATCCACAGTGCTGCTAAATTCTGCCAATAGGTTATCACCAACGGTGTCTACAACTCTTCCGCTATGCTCCTTAATGCGTTCCGACATAATATTGCGGGAATCTTTAAGGGTTTGGAGCGTAGATATTTCATCCTTAGCCATTAAAAGGCTGTAGCCTTTAACATCAGCAGATAAAATAGCTCTAAGTTTCCGGGTGGCTTTTTGTTCCGAGGGCATGTGAATCACCTTCTTTTTAGGGGTTAGAAGAAGATGATACGACTTAGAAAGGTACCGTCAGGCTCAGGAGGAGGTCAGTTACAATGTAAATCATTATAATTAGACTCAGATCAGATGTGATTTGAGGGTGTTATATGGCATATACATTATTTCACGAAATGGAGCAAGGGGTGATTGGTACGCGCGCGAAGGGGTTGTACCGAGCTAACCCACAGACATAGCAAAAGATATGCTGAAAAAGAGGGCTTAAAACTTGCTCAAGAAAACAAAGGGGTCAGGTCTTCATTCTTGACATAGACATGGGGTTTGGATACCAAAACTGAATCGCTAAGCCTACAGAAAACGCGCAAGCACCTTAATAACAAGTTTGGCTCAATAGTAACGTTGCCTCCCAAATAACGGCTTTATTAAAACTTTTCTGATTGGTGCCGCAAATGAGTGAAAGCATGCCGACTTCCCATGAGAGGTTTTCTCATATTAAACTTCCGGTCATTGAAAAAATAGTATTCCGTATGGGGGTAGCCGGCTCATACGGTATTGATTCCACTGATATCAGATGGGCCGCTGAGCGCGGAGCTAATTACTGGATCTGGGGAAGAGGTTTTGGCAAGGTCACAGACGGAATCAGAGAAGTCATTAAGCGTGAGCGCGAAAACCATGTGGTTAGCTTGCTGGGATGGGGTTTTTTCGGGTGGCAGGTGCGGCGAAGTGTGGAAAAAGCGCTGCGAAAGCTAGGTACAGACTATTTGGATGTTTTCAAGCTGGGGTGGCTTGGGAGGACATCGATTTACAGCAAGGGCATAGTAGATACCCTTCTTAAGCTCAAACGCGAACAAAAGATTTTAAGCATTGGCACGAGCATCCATGATAGAAAGAAGGCTGGAAGGCTGGCGCTGAATTCGAAGATCGATCTATTCATGATCCGTTATAATGCCAAGCACACTGGCGCTGAAAAGGATATCTTCCCTCACCTGTCGAAGCGAAATCCAGCTGTGGTCAGTTATACAGCATTGGCCTGGGGGCAACTGCTCAGGCCGTTAAAAGGAGTCGTTATGCCTTCTTGGCTAGGCAGGGTGAGCTTCAATGGCCCACCACTTTCGCCAGAACTCTGTTACCGGTTCGTTCTGTCGAATCCAAATGTACACGTCGTATTGACCGGACCGCAGAATCGGGAGCAACTCCGTCAAAATCTAGATGCAATAAAGCAAGGGCCACTGGAGCCGGATGAAATGAGCTGGGTCAGGCAGTACGGCCAATTGGTCAAATCAAAGAAAAAGCTTGATTACGTGAAATAGACACATCCTCTTATGCCTTCGGGGTCGCACCATCTAACCTACAGACCTAATGTAGAATATGCCTTAAAAAAGGGCTTAAAACCTGCTTAGATAATACTTTTTGATATCGAAAAGCGCCTTTTAAGAAAATCCGGTCTATGACACCTAAGCATCGGTTATTTAAGTTTTTAGATATTTGACTCGGCGGGCCCTTCAATCTTTTTGGTACCCATCTAAAATAATTAGGCACATACCAACAAACGTAGCCCAAATATAGAAAAACCTACAACCAAAAATAATGTTGCAATTTAGCAACATAGTGTTAACAAGTAATTATCCGGCCATAAAACCGACACCCCGCCAATCAAAAGTCTCTCACCCGCGTATCGACACATCCGGGCGGTGTAAAGGCGGTCATATGAAAATTGCAAGAATCATCATTCTAACAGTAGCGGTTCTATTTCTGGCCGCAGCGACGGCCACTGCCGAACGTTCCTTGTGGCTCTACCCTAAAAACCTTGACGGTACCGACATCGAGGATGCCTATGTGGGCCGAGATGACGACCCATGGCTTCGTAAAAGTTATGTGGTGGGGGGCGATCCCTTTCTCCTGGAGATTTCCAATCACAGCCTGGGTAAAGGAAAGAAGGATAAGACGGCTAAAAATGTACGTCTCGTTTTAGCCATTAACGATCCTGATAAGGTCGATGGCATATTAATTGATGGCGAAGATATCTGGGACCCAGATTCTGTTAAATATGGTATCCCGAAACTTGCCAGCGGCTGGCGCATGCCAAAACATGGGGTTTTTCCGACCTCGTTTATAGAGGTAGACATCGGTGATGATATTCCCCAAAACGGGGCTGTCGAGTTGGAGATAGATGTGAACGGTGATGACGGCCTGATGGTCCATTTCGATGCCTATGGGAAGGGACGCCCCAAAAAGTGTAAGGGCAAGCATCACCACAAACATTGCAAGTACAAATCACACCACAAACATTACAAGGACTGGTGGCATCTTAAACATTGTTATTGGAAATACCACCACAAGCATTGCCATTCCCATAAAACCTGCTTTCGCGATGTTTTCAACCCCTTTTCACACGACGTGACGGTTGTAATCGAAGAATCGGTGCCACCGCCTATTTGTGAGCTAACTCAGTTGTCGGTCGAATTGAACCCCTCTACCATTGAGTTATCGATACCTGATAATGTGATCGGCACGTTTGCTATCAGTGTAACAGCCCCGAACGAATGTAATTCTGACGAGTTAGATTTAGGTTTAAGTGTAGATCTGCCCGTGTTTTTGTTACAGGGGACATTCGAGAGGCCGGTTTTTACTAATGTTACAGCTGAACAGAATGGTCAAGTTTTGCTTAATACCATTTCATGGAATAGCTTTCCCTTACCAAGTATATTTCAATTTGGAGGAGAAATAGATGTAAATGTGGCCACGGACGTTTATTCAATTGAGGTTCAACTGGAAGATCTTGAAAGCGGCGAAACTGTTTCCGCGGGTTCTATTGATGTTGACATAACTGGGGGCGGAGTGCCAATACCTCAATAAATCTGAGTTACAAAATAATATTTACAAAAAAGGGTTGGCCTGCGCCAACCCTTTTCTTATTGCTTTGCCATAAGAAAAGTAATGGTGGCTATGATGGATGGGCGGTGATATTAGGTGGATAGGGCGGGCCCCGCCAAATATTCATGTAGTCCGTTTAGGATCGCACCAAGCCATCCTATGGACGTTATGGAGTAAGTCCCGAACAAGAGGGCTTAGACTTCATTTTGATATCGAAAAGCGCCTTTCAAGGAAATCCAGTCTATGGGGCGTGCTAATCTCTATTACATCCTAGGACACATCTAACGCTTAACCCGCCAATGTCGCAAAAGAGAATTTCTTCTCGAATTCTGAAGATATCGATGCAGATGTCTTGGTCAGGCTTTCTGTATAGGCTCGATCATCGGCAATTCCACAACGGGATCCATTTCCACTTTGAATTCAATGTCTAGCAATTCCTGGATATGCACTTCGAAGGTTGCATAAACGGGGTTGCCTCCAGGAAAAAAATGTCCCCCGTATAGCTGGCCTTCCAGGGAGACCACCACGCCATGAAAATGGATGACGGGTTCCCCCTCATCCGGGATGCTCAAACGGCCCATGCCGGACCACACTTCGATTGGACCGGCCAGATTGACATTGGGTAGGCGTTCCACTCGGTCAGGATCAGACGCAGCGAACCGCAATCCCGGTGAAAAATTTGTTTCGGCCAGACTTCCGAACGCATTTACCCAGGCTGACTTGACCCCGTTGGATTTGGCCAATTCGATAATGCCCAGCAGCATATCACAGCCCGGCAGCAGGCGCCCGCTAATAATTCGTCCCGGTTGGCCCACTGCTGCGTTGAAACGCTGGTTGCCGTTATGCTGTTCCCATACATGCCAGGGAAAGCTCTCAAGCGGTTGTTTGTTTGCATTCATCTCATTCACATCCTGTTAGGGTTATAGCATCACCGATCCGCCATTGCTGTCCAGACAGGCCCCATTCAGGTAGGATGCCGAGTCGCTCAGCATGAAGGCAATCACTCTGGCATGCTCTTCGGGTTCGGCCAGGCGGCCTATGGCAATACGACTTTCCAGGTCCTCGATCTCCCCGGGTGCCATATTGTCGTGAATCATCGGTGTGTGGGTAGCACCGGGGCAGAACGCATTGGCGCGTATGCCCTGGGTGCAAAGCTCGCGAGCCATATGCCGGGTGATGCCGATCACAGCATGTTTGGATGCACAATAATGGACCCCGCCGATCAGACTAATTGAACGCCCGGCTACGCTGGCCACATTGACAATGGTACCGCCCCCCTGTTTGAGCATCTCGCGCACAACAAGCTGGTTGCACATAAAGAGCCCGCGCACATTCGTATCCATGAGTTCGTCCCACTCCGGCATGGAGATGTCTGTAAAACGGGTCCTGAACAAGATGCCGGCACTGGTCACCAGGAAATCAATTTTGCCGAACCGGGTCAGCGTCTCGTCTACCATACGCCGGACATCGCTCTCCTTGGAAACATCGGCATCAACGACCAAAGGTGCGGTGGGGCATCTTTCTTCGCAGGAACGTGCCACTGCTTCCAGGCCGGATGCGTCGCGATCAACCAGGGCAAGTCCGGCATTGGATTCCGCCAATAAAAGCGCCACCGATTTGCCGATACCGCTGGCCGGGCCAGTGACAATGCCGCATTGATCACTGAAGTCAAATCGCGTGTTCATTAATCCTCCTCATGTTATGGTAATAGCAGCCATTGCCGATCATGTGAATTTGAACAGTAGGGTCAATCCAGGGATGGCCTCCACCTGACTATTTACTGATTTTTCAAAGATAATCAAGATACTCATCCATTTGGATGCCGGGGTAGGCACTCTAAGTATTAGATATTGAATGAGTAATGGCGTAAAAACACCCTGAAACGGCCTAAATCGCCCAATTTCCCCCTTAAACGGCCCTACTAAAAGATTTGCCCCCGAAGTCGCCGACCCTGAAATTGTCCACAATCACAAGCAATTAGAAATCCCAGATCGGTTACCGCGTGCGGTTGACATGCTGACTTTTATCTAGCATACTTTTTCTAATTAGTAAGGCTTGAATCTGGGTCAAGGTTCGATTTGGGCCACTACCATCCATTGAAATCTTTTCACTAAAGCATATAATTTTAGTTTTTCCTTTTTCATTCATGAAGGATGAATTCCTATAAACAACTTCTTAGAAGCGAGGTCTTATCATAATGCTTACCTGCAAGTCCTGCGGATTAGAAAAAGAAGTACCTGAAAAATATGCTGGAAAAACAGTTAAATGTCCTCAATGTAAAAAACCGGTAAGAATTTCTGAAGCCGCCCAAGTAGCAGATAGGAAATATTCTATTGCAAAGTTTGTGGCCAGGACCTCCCAAAAAGATAAAGATCAGGGGCTTTTTGAGCTTGAAAGCAACAACATGCTTGAGATCAATGTTGATGGAACTGTTTGGACGAAGATGGGCTCGATGATTGCGTACACAGGCGCAATCAAATTCACCCGTGAAGGTGTTATGGAGCATGGCTTTGGAAAACTGCTTAAAAAAGCGGTCAGCGGGGAAGGTGCCACATTGACCAAGGCGGAAGGAAAAGGGGCTTTATACCTTGCAGATGCCGGCAAGAAAGTTTCTGTTCTTGAGCTTGATAATGAAACGATTTGTGTAAATGGTAACGATTTGCTTGCTTTTGAATCTTCCGTCGACTGGGATATCACCATGTTAAAAAAAGTAGCCGGCATGCTTGCGGGCGGATTGTTCAATGTAAAACTAAGTGGCAAAGGCATGATTGCTATTACCACGCATCATGATCCTTTGACATTAAAAGTTTCCCCTGGAAAACCTGTGATAACCGATCCCAATGCTACGGTTGCCTGGTCAGGAAACCTTGCCCCGGAAATTAAGACAGATATATCCTTTAAGACCTTCTTGGGAAGAGGCAGTGGGGAATCGATCCAGATGAAATTTGACGGTAATGGTTTTGTTGTGGTCCAGCCCTTCGAAGAGGTATATCTACAAAGTGGAAAGTAGCCGAGCTTGCACTATATTCCCAAAAATCGGCTTTGTCCCGGGGGGTGCTACCTTCGGGATCGTACCATACTAACCTATAGATATAATCCAGAAAAGTTGGAAAAGAAGTTTTATATCCGCTGAGATAATTTTTTTAGATGCGAAAAGCGCTGATAAGGGATTCCGGTCTATGGCGTGTGCACATCTTTATTTCATCCCCGACACATCTATCATCTTACTCACCGCTTTTTCAAAAGAGACATTCTTATGGAATTTGACCGTGGACGGCGTCGTCGGATAGAGTGGTGTAACAGGCAAAGAAGTGATATCCTGGTTTGAGTATTCTGAATTATATGGTAACCTCAAACCATATGCATCAGCTCGAGTCCGATTTTGGCGAGTGTAATGTTATCCCGTATTCCACAAAGTTGGTGTCTGCCGAACCGGCCAAGAGCTATCCGAGCAAAGCCGGCGCCCTGGCTGCGAGTCTAAAACCTATAATTATACTGTAGCGATAATACCCAGTGTCTATCCAATGTAAATTTCATCCGACCCAGGCCGCTCACTGGCAATGTGACGGTTGCCAGACCCCGTTGTGCCCGCAATGCATCGACCGCCGCGAAAAAGGGCCGCAATTTCCCGATATGTACTTATATTTTTGCCCCAAATGCAACCGGGAATCCCGGTGGCTGGGCGCGGGGAACATAATTGATCCATTCTGGAAGCGGCTGGTTAAGTTTTTCTTATACCCCTTCCACATTCGCCCTCTATTCCTCCTGGTGATTTTCTCCTTTATTATCATGGCCTGCACCGAGCGCCCAAGTATCATCAGTATGATCATAATCGCTATGGCCCACTGTTCCATCCTGCTTTACTCTTTTGCAGCCCTTAGACATACCGCCAAAGGCAACCTCTCACCGCCGCCTTTGAACAAATCAACCCTTTCCGACGACATCGGCCTGGTGTTCAAGCAACTGGGCATCTATTTCCTGATCGGCCTGGCATTCTTCTTTACTACCTCTAAAATCGGTATCCTGCCGGGTATCGCAATCGTCGTACTCAGCTTGTTGGGACTACCGGCTATGGTTATCCTCCTGGTTACAACCGGCAGCCTGATCCAGGCGGTCAACCCGATGATGTTTGTCCCCCTGGCAACGCGGATCGGGTGGGGTTACTTGCTTATGTACCTATTTCTCATCCTGCTGGCCGGTGCTCCCCAGGCGCTGGCGGGCTGGCTCGTGCCCCTCCTGCCGCAGAGATCACTCCCCTTTGTATATACCTATGCCAAGTTTTATTACATGCTGATATCTTACCATCTGATGGGATACGTACTGATGCAGTATCACATGGAGATCGGCTATTCGATAGATCTGGAAGATTTCCGGGAATCCGATGCCATGACCGCGGTGGCGCCGGAAGATCTGGATGAGAGAACCATGCAGGAGGTGGAGCTTCTCTTGAGAGATGGGGAGGTAGAGGCTGCCATAGCCCTGATAAAGGACGAAAGAAACCCCAACGTCATGCGTTCCGCAGAGCTTTCGGTCCTCTATATGAAGATGTTGAAGTTGAAAAAGATGGAAACCGCGCTGAACGATCACCTGCCAGTCCATTTGCGAATATTGGTGGACAATGATGACAAGACCGGTGCGCTGCGGCTTTACCAGGCGTGTACGCGAAAAGATGCGGACTTCCTACCAGCGCCGGAAATCCTGTTCAAACTGGCCGGCTGGCTTTACGGCAACGGGCAAGTAAAGCCATCGCTTTCAGTTTTCAACCAGCTGGTCACCTCACATGCAGACAGTTCGATGGCAGCCCAGGCGTATCTGCGGATGGCCCAGATCTACAACGACCGCCTGTACAAACCTGAAAAAGCCCTGGAGTTACTGAATACCGCGATTAAGAGTTTTGCGAATGATGACGTTGTGGACCGTTTGAAGGCCTATCGCGCCACGATGCAGTCTGCCAACCTGTAGGCCTATCCCGACCATTTCAATCTGCTATTTCCGCGAGGGCTATGGTGTCGCGGTGCCCCAGAGTCCCTTGTCAATGCATGGCTCGAACCCATGAAGTAGCTCGGGCTAACGCATCTCCGCAGCCTCCGCGGATCTCGGAAAGCGCGTCAAGATCACCTTGCGGCAGCGTTCCTTGCGTTCGGGTTTACCGACCTGGTCCCACACTTCCATCAGGCGCTTGAAGGCCGCCGAAAGTCCCGGGATATCCGGTTTGCGCCTCAGCAGCATGGCCAGGATGCGTTCGGCATCCTCCGGTCTGTCTTTGGCAATCATGGCCCGGCTGACATTCAAAAAGAGGCCCAGGGGTAGCCGGGGCTTTTTGACTGCGACGATGTAGCGGTCATAGATGGATAAGATGGTATCCCATTCTGACAGGTCGCCGCTCAATTGTTCGAGGTAAGCCGCGGTCGTCTGATGCACCGCCTTTTTTTCCGGGAAATGGCGATCGATGTTGAATAATAGCCGCATGACGTCACTGCGGTCCGGCTCCTCCGAGCGCAGTTCCAGCAGGAGTTTACGGGCCTTGCCGAACTCCAGCTTCCCCATGTGGGCCATTGCGGCTTCAAGTTTTGGCGACACTTTGTCTTCGCCGTCATCTTGCAGTATCTCGGTTTCGGCTTCACCGATGAAGCGCACGTATATAAATGCCAGCCCGGCCCCCCCCAGCAAACCGCCCAGGTGGGCAGTATAAGCCACCTGGCTCACGCCGCCGAAAAACAACTGGAAAAGCTCGTTGCCTACCCAGAGAGGCAGCAGATAGATCGCTTTTATCCTGAAATAGTTGAAGTAGAATCCAAGCGTAAGGAAAATGCGAACCCGCTCTTTGCCAAATATAACCGCAAGTGCCCCCATCAAAGCGGCTATGGCGCCGGAGGCGCCCACCAGCGGCGTTGTCGAGCCATGCTTGACTACAAAATACAGCAGGACCGCGAAAAGGCCGCCCAATATGTAAAGGGCCGGATAGTAACGGCGCCCGATACCGTATTCCAAAATACAGCCCAACAGCCACAGGAAGATCATATTGCCGATCAGGTGGCTCACGCTGCCGTGCAGAAACATATGACTCAACCAGGTCAGCGGCCTGGCCTGTGACGGCCTGAAACCATATTTAACGGAGATGATCGACTCGTATCGGTTCAGATGATCTCTGCGCAGGCTTTTCCATTTTTCATAGGCCGGGTCTTCGGGAACGATAATCTCATCATTATCGAGTTTCTGCTGGAACAGGGTATCCCTAAACAGCTTTGCCGCAATGGAGCCTTGTGCTTTTTTTTTCAAGCGGGAAAATTTTTCGCGGTATGCCTGAGAAAATATCTCTCGGTCCACGTAGGCCAGATACCTGGGGGCTTCGATTTTAAGAAGTCCGGATTTGAAATAGTGCGCCTGGAGGTCGTAATACGCTTTATCTTCTCCCAGTTGAAAAGCGAAATAGATGATACAGTTTATCAATATCAGGCCCAGGGTTATGGCCGGTGGGTTTCGCCAGCTGATTTTACCTATAATCGGGATTAGCAGCATTCGAGTCGTTCACTCCCATAAGCCTCTATTTATTATTATTCCTTTAATCTGTTGGAATGGCAGGTTGGGCACTGTCTCTTTGCTGGACAACGTTTTCAGCAAGTTTTCCAGTCTGTATGGTTGGATATGGTAACTGGCCGAATTGATGCCATTTTCTATTCCATTTTAGGTTTTAAGTCAACCGTGTACTATCGGTACCATTCCCGCGGGGTGCCCTTCTCCTTCCGAGAGCTACCTCCCGACATGCCTTTTTTGCCACAGGGGTCCATTGGGGGCGCACCAAGATAAGGTATAGATAATTAGGGTAATATTTGGAGATTTTCCCCATTATTAAGGCCAATCTGGCATTTTTTACTATTGAAAACGACCGTACTGGGAGGTTGGTTTGGCTCGAGGGCATCGACATGACTTTCTAGGACAAATATGGCACCAGTCTTTGCTATTCAAGCTTACGTCTTCGCCCTGCGGGCTTCGCCGCACAGGTCGCCCGACAAGCCATACGAACCGTTGTCAGTAGAGAGAATTCCTGCTGAAATTTGCTAAGGATTGTCGGCGCTGGTTGCAGCGGCTGTATCAGGCCAGAAGGCGTTACGGGCTGACCATCCTTAACTACGCGGTTACATCCAATAGTATCCACGATGCGCTTACGCTTAAAGCCAAGGCCGAAAGGTAAGAAGGGCAGGAGCCACTTGGCGAGCTTGTTGGATTGAATCACGAAAACGCGTTTTCACGGAGTCAGCAAAAATAATCTTAATAGACCAGTTTTGGGGTTAAAACTATTCCATTAAGACCGAAATGGTGCTGGATATTGGAGACTCGTTTTGTTTTATCAGTAGACTATTGCGGCAGGACCTTCAGTTGCCTAAGCAGCTTTAATGGGCGACCTCGGCGCTTGGCCGTTAGTGCCGATGTCGCCCAACACTTGTTAGTCTCTACAAGCCCGTGCTACCCTATCTGATTGCGCATCGAATTTACCGTGTAATGCATTCAACTTTTTAAGTGCCGGTCTTCCCTTAGCATATGTCCTATTCTTCCCTATTTTAATTGAAACCTTTCTCAAGTAGTCCTTCTCCTCTTCGTCTAAAACTCCATCCTTGATATTGATTCGCATTTGTTTGTAAACGCTTTCCGCTAAACTTTCACTGTATTTTAAATATTCTCTGTGCTCTTCACTCGTCTCGGCTACATACTCCGCCTCTCCGTCTATTTGATTAACAATGCGCATTAATTTCTTAACTTCACCTGCGCAGTCGGCATTGCTGTCAGCCAGCACGTTCAATAGAAAGGCCAGGACTAATGCCAGAGTGGTCAATATCCCCTTCATTGTTTTCATTTTGTCTCCTCCCTTAATTTTCCTTCTGTTTGATTTGCGGCCATTGTTCAGCGTGTGTATATATATTTGGTGATAATGTATATATTGTAGTGTTTTAAGGTATCTTTGAATGACGGATAGATAGTCGTATTATGGTACTAAAACAGTTTACAGATATTCATTTTAATTCTTCACGTTGACTTGCTGTCGTGGACCGTCTCAGAACCAATAAGAGCAAGTTGTGGCACTATACTGCACATGTTCTTTTGAACATGAACATTTTACAGGTACGATTTAGGTTCTATGGAGATTTAGAGAGAGGTGTTACAATGATTAATTACCTTATTTATCCTGCGACATATTGAAAGTCAATCGAAAACTGAGCTCCTTCAGAGATCACACGAAGCTTAACTATAGATATAATATTAAAAATACTGAAAGGCGGGAGGTCCGCTGAATTTATTTTCCTGTTAGGATCAGGCGGTAACACCGACAGGGTTGATTTGTTCTTTAAGAAGGAGATGGTAGTACTCGCCTTTTGACTCGACCAGGGCAACATGGGTGCCTTGTTCCCTTATAACACCGTCGCGTAAAAGCAGGATGGAATCACATTCCTGAACCGTGGAAAGCCGGTGGGCGATAATAATCGCAAGCCGGCCTCGCATCAGTCTTTGCATGGCATCGTGGACCTTTTGTTCCGACTGGAAATCCATATAGGACGTCGCTTCATCGAAGATAATCAGATCCGGATTAAAGGCAAAGGCCCGGGCGATGCAGACCAACTGTTTCTCGCCGCTGGACAGGGGGCGGCCGCCCTGCTCGATGTGGGTGTCCAGCCCGTCAAACTTGTCGAATAAAAAATCGCAGTTGGCATCGTAAAGGGCTTTTTCAAGTACGGCATCCTGGATAGCCGCAGCAGAAGGGCTGATGTTTTCACGGATACTGCCGGAAAAAAGGATGGGGTCTTGCATGACTAAAGCCAGCCGGTTTCGAATTTCTGTGATCGGTATCCGGTGGTGTGGCTGGCCATTGATGAGAATGTGGCCGCCGTCCGGTTGATAGAAGCCTGAAATCAAATTGATGATAGAGCTTTTCCCGGCGCCGGTTTGGCCCACAATACCGATGGAATTTCCCCGGGGAAGATCAAAAGAGATCTTTTTTAACACCGGTTCTTCTTTTTTATAGGAGAAATCGACCCGCTCAAACGAGAGGGTGTCGATCCTTTTGAGAACGTCTGCTTCCGGATCAATCTGCGTAGCGGCGGGCTTGATATTCAGGACGGTGACAATGCGTTCGGCCGATGCGAGCGCATTCTGGAGCAGGTTGAACTTTTCAGAAAGTTCCCTGAGAGGCCGGAAAAAGAGTTTCATATAGGTCAAAAAAGCCACCAACTCTCCCAAGCTCAGGGCGTTGTCGAGGAACTGAAAGCTGGCCTTCCAGATGATAACCGCCACACTGACCACGCCGAGAAATCCGATAAAGGGCATGAAGATCGAATATGTTTTAATCTGAAACAGGTTGGCTGAAAAATGCTCAAAATTCAAATTTTTAAACCGCTGAAAAAAAGAATCCCGGGCCGCCGATGTCTGGATGATCTTGATGCCGATAATTCCTTCTGAAAAGCTGTGATTTATTTCGGCGATTTTTTGCCGGATGGTTCTGAATACTTTGCGGGATACTTTTGAGAAACCGGTAATGGTAATCACGAGAATAGGAATCAGCAGCGACAGATACAGGGCCAGGGTAAAATCGATGGTAAACAGAATGACCATGATGCCCGTCATGAGAAAAAGATCTTTAAAAATGAAGATCAAAACACTGGTGAACATCTCGTTCATGTTTTCAACATCGCCGGCCACGCGGGACACCAGGCGACCGCTGGTGTTCTGGTCATAAAAGGCGACCTCCAGAAAAGCCATACGAGAAAAGAGGATGGCGCGCAGGTTCAGAATGATCTTTTGGCCGGTGTACTCCATAAAAAATGTCTGTATAAAATCAAGGATAAATGCGGCCAGGATAAACAGGGCAAAGAAGATGGCATAGGTTTTAAAAGTGAGAAAGCTTATCCCGAACAGGTCCACGCCAGTGGAGTCAGTTGTCGGAACGATAAATCCGTCAAAGGCTTTTTGAATGAGGATGGGCTGCAGCAAGTCTAAGGAGGTGACCACAAAAACAAGAAACGTGGTAAGGCCCAGCATCCAGATAAAAGGCTTTATAAAGGGCCAGATGGCAATGGCGATTTCGCGGTTGGCCAGTTTGCTCTCTTTTTCTTCAAAAGGGGTATCAGGCATGGTAGGCCCCCTCGAACTGCTGCACCCGATACGATGCTCTATAAAAATGGTCTTGTTCAATCAGTTCAGCATGGGTTCCGGCGTGGCTGATTTCTCCGTCTTTCAAAATGTAAATCTGGTCGCAGAAGGCCAGCGCGCTGATCCGGTGGGAAATAACGATAATGGTGGCCGTAAGATTCAACCGGCCCAGGCGCGACATCACCTTTGAAGCCGTATCCGTATCCATCTGGCTGATGGGATCATCCAGGATGATGATGGGTTTTTCAACGATCAGGGTGCGGGCCAGGGCAATGCGTTGTTTTTGTCCGCCTGAAAGGGTTATCCCCCGTTCACCGACAATCGTTTCCAACCCCTTGTCCATTTTCTCCAGGGTTTGCTTAAGGCTGCAGACCCGGATAATGTTATCCAGCGCAGCATCCGGTATCTTGCGGTGCATCAAAATATTTTCGCGGATGGTGCCTGAAAAAAGAAAGCTCTCCTGGGGCATCAGGGCAATATTGGCCCTTAAATAATCAAGATCTATCGTTTCAATACCGGCGTTCGCCAACAGGATTTGCCCTTTGTCCGGATCGTAAAGCCTGGGAATCAATTGGACCAGGCTTGTTTTGCCGGATCCGGGCGGACCGCTGATGCCAATCTTCGATCCCGGGATGATATCGAGATTAATGTTGGATAGTACCGGTTTGCCCCCGTTATAGGAAAATTCAATATCTTTAAAGCGGATGTTGCCGGAGATTGTGTCCGGGTTGGTCGGCGTAACAGGACTGACCACATCCGGTTTGATGTCCAATAGCGTGTTAATTCTTTTCAAAGAGGCCATGCCGCGCTGGTACAGGTTGGTCATCCAGCCGATGGCAATGATGGGCCAGGCCAAAAGACCCAGATATTGCAAAAAGGCCACCAGTTCGCCGGTCGTCAAAGATTGCTCCATGACAAGAAAGCCGCCGTAAAAAATGACCACCAGTGTAGAAAGATTGAAAAAGAAGCCGAGCATGGGGCGCAGGAGCGCTGTAATCACCGCTCGTTTGAGGTTCTTGTTGAAGTAGTCTTTTGATGCGGCGGCAACCTTATCGGAAATGATGCCCTCAAAGTTAAAAACCTTGATAATCCGGATGCCAAAAAAGCCTTCTCTTACAATTTCAGTCAATTTCGAGAATGATTCCTGCGCCGTTGTGTGGTGCAGATGCATTTTCTTTCCCAGGGTCCTTGTCATGTAGATGAGAAACGGCATGGGAATCATGGCTATGGCGGTTAGTTTAGGATGCGTCCATAGCATGATAGCCAGCGTGGTGCCGCCCAGAAGAATGGTGTCCACCAGCGCAATGAGGCCAAACCCGAAAGCCATGCGGACATGGTTGATATCGCTCGTGGCGTGGGCCATGACATCGCCTGTTTTGACCTTGTCATAAAAGGCCGCATCCATTCTCAGGACATGCGCAAAAAGGTCATCTCGGAGTCCGCGTTCAACATCCCGGGCGCTGCCCATAAGCAGGTTACGCCAGCAATATCGCAATACGGCCATGCCAACGCCCAAAAGAACTATATAGAGGCATTGGCGGACCAGTTGGCTGCGCTCAAAGTTGCCATCGCTCAATGTGTCAATGGCTCCTTTGACGATTTGGGGAATTATAAGCTGGGCGCCATCCACTATGATCATAAAAAGAATGCCCAGACCGATTTTGAGGGCGTTCTTTTTAAAATATGGATAGATTAGTTTCAAAACTATTTTAAAGTCCGCAAACGTTAGTATTTTGTGGCCCGCTTCGTATACTCAGCCTTGTAAATTAACCATTTCTTGCGGCAATGCAATGCAGGCCGACAATGCCGTTGCCGGTACTCCCAATAAAAGCGGATCAACCTGAGGGGTAATAAAATGGGGCAGGGAACGGGTCGGAAGAAGTGATAGCCCGTAGCGAGCGTTGCGGCAGCCATTAAAAGAGATCATAGATCAAGGTCAGCAAGCGGTTTTTTCTTCTTATCTGGACAGCGGTATCGTCAGCGGATTTCAGATCCTCAAACAGCGTGGCCACATTTTTAGCAGTATTGATCGGTTTTCCGGCTACCAGGGTCAGCACATCGCCGTTGCGCAAGCCCAGCATTCCCAGGACGGAACCAGGCCATAGGGTTGTTATCAACAGTCCCGCGTTTCCATCAGTCTCTGTATGCCGGGTCAGTCCGGCAGGGTTCATGGTATAGCTGATAGCACGGGTGGCCTGCTCGAAAAGGGATCGATGCAGGGCAATTCTGCGTTCGGGAAGTTTGCCGGGATCGGGATTGATGTTGTCCGGCTCACCGGTGGGCAGACTGGCCATTGCAAGGACTTCATCCCTGCCGGCCACACTCAGGACCACAGCCCCCCTGGTGACCCGTTTGACCTTGCCTTTCTGAATCGAAGCTCCCTGGCGGTAGAGACCCTGGTTATGTGTTTCGAGATCTTCGATTACCGCATAGGTGTGCCGGCTACTTTCGTCGGTTACCGTGCCCCATAGTTTGAGCTTCAATTTGGTCCGCTTCAGATCGGAATAAGCAGCCAGGGACGCGCCCGCTTTGGTGCGTTCTGTTTTGAACAGGTCCCGATTTTTGATGGCTGTGTAGTCTTGAAATGGTCGCAGGGCCGCACCTGTCCGGGCCTCGCCGGCTGGACGGATCTTATCCGGAGCGGGTAAGGTTTCGAACCGTGCCCTGGTCATCTTGGTGTAAATCGATTCGCCGCAGAAAACGAGGGCGGCCAGCAGCGCCAGGTTCAAGATATTGAAGGTGTCGCGGGTCAGGGCCATATTTGATTATTTAAAGAATTCGATAGCCCTGTCAAGTTGGGTCCACTGCGGTTTCGCGATAAGTCTCTGAAAAAAATACTATTATTGATGAAACGTTTCTACCCCGGCTGGTTTCTAAAGGTGCCGGGTTTCCTGGCTGCAGTTTTGGGCAAACCAGAAGAATTGCCTTGCCTATCCACTCCAAATACGCCATAGTTTTTATTTAAATGTCAGGGATATACGCTTACATGATGTATGACGACTGATGTAGCAACCAGAGCCGGAAGTGATCCGCACCGCCCTTTGAGGAGATATCACATGCTGAGATTCACAGCCCTTGTTGCCGGGGTGCTGCTCGTTTGTACCCAGGTTTGTATGGCCGATACGGTGATCTTAAGAAACGGAGACATTTTCCAGGGCAAAATACAGAACCAGGTATTTGAGATCAAGTCCCCCTTCGGAGCGGTCACTATCCGCAGTGGCATGGTCAAGGCCCTTTTTATGCGCAGCACCGAGATGGATGACGACGAGATCCAGACGGTGAACAATGATTTCTTTTCCGGTAAGCTGCGCACGGAAGCCATAACATTTCAAACAGCCGCCGGTTACACGCTTGAGTTCCAGCCGGACGAAATCAGAAATGTTCAATTCGACGGCAGCGGTGTTCCCAGGGAAACAGACACGGCCTTGTTTTTCATGAAGAACGGCGACAAGTTTTCGGGCCGGCCGGTGGCGACCGATCTGCGGCTGAACACCGCCTATGCGGAGAAAACTATTCGCATGGACACGTTGGCGCGCTTGAACCTTGTCAGTTCCGGCGAATACGCCGTCACCGTGCATTTAAATGACGGCAGTCGCTTTGCCGGCGAGTTGCTGGAAGAGCGTCTGACGGTTCGGACCGATTCCCTGGACGCAATATCGGTGTGTGTCGCCAAACTGGAAAGGATTCAGTTTCATGTCAAGAAACTGATTGTCCGGCCAGCGGCTGCCGCGGGGGATGTCCTGGATACGGACAGTGACGGCACGCCGGATGCGCAAGATGAATGTCCGGACACTGCCTGTGGATTTAAAACCGACGATACCGGCTGCCGTCTGCAAAGCGATACAGATAAAGATGGTGTGGATGATTCGCTGGATCAATGTGGCGGAACGCCGATCGGGGCGCAGACCGATGCCAACGGCTGCTGGGTGATTCAGGCCGCGTTGTTCGATCTGAACAAGGCGGAACTCAGCCCCGATTCGCATAGCTACCTGGATGAAGTTGTTTGGATATTGGAGCGCAATCCCGATTTAAAAGTGGAAATACAGGGGCACGCGGACAAAAGCGGAACAGCCAAGCACAACCTGAAACTTACCCGGGCCCGGGCCAAGTCCGTTGCGGCGTATATCATCGACAAGGGGATCGCCGAGGATCGGCTAAAGGCCGTGGGCTACGGGTTTTCCCAGCCCAAGGCCAGCAATGACACCGCAGAAGGGCGGGCCCTGAACCGCCGGGTTGAATTGGTGCCGATGCGCTGATAGTCCACCATAACGCTTTTTCTTTGAAGTCCCTCCGGCGCTGGCGCCGGTCGATTAGTGGTGCCCAGATGCTGAGAGATCTACTTGGCGGCGACCCGTAATACTTCTTCGAAAGTCGTTTGTCCCTGCAGTACTTTTTCAATGCCATCGTCACGCAACGTGGTCATGGCCTGCCTCTGGGCCACAGACATGATTTGATTGGAGTCGAACGCAGTGAGAATCAGACTCTTGATGTTTTCGTCCAATTGAAGCAGTTCGAAAATGCCCATCCGCCCCCGGAACCCGGAATGAAAACACTGCTCGCAGCCGGCCGCTTTGTGGATCCGGCTGCCCTTCAAGTGGTCTGTATCCAGCCCCAGACTTTCCAGCATGGAATTGCCCGGCATAAAAGGCGCCTTGCACTGGTCGCACAGGACCCGCACCAGGCGCTGGGCCATGATCGCCAGGACCGAAGAGGAGATCAAAAAGGGCTCCACCCCGATATCGACCAGGCGGGTAACGGCGCTGGCTGAATCGTTGGTGTGCAGGGTCGAGAAAACCAGATGCCCGGTGAGGGCCGACTGAACGGCAATTTCGGCGGTTTCCTGGTCGCGGATTTCACCGACCAGGATGACGTCCGGATCCTGCCGCACGATGGAACGCAGCCCCTTGGCAAACGTCAGGTCGATCTTGGGGTTGACCTGGATTTGGCTGATGCCCTTGATCTGGTACTCGACCGGATCCTCGATGGTGATGATGTTGACGCCCGGTTTGTTGATGGTGGACAGGACCGAGTAGAGCGTGGTGGTCTTGCCGCTGCCGGTGGGGCCGGTTACCAGGATAATGCCGTTGGGTGCGGTGATGAGTTGTTCAACAGCGGCGAAGGCCTGATCCGACAGGCCCAGCTCGGTGAGTTTCAACAGGGAACTGGTTTTGTTCAAAAGTCTTAAGACCACACGTTCCCCGAAAGAGGTGGGGATGGTCGATACCCGAATATCGATCTTCTGGTTGACGATGCTGACTTCCATACGGCCGTCCTGGGGCAGACGCTTTTCGGCGATATCCAACTTGGCCATGATCTTGATCCGGGAAGTCAGGGCCGCCTGGACCCACTTGGGCGGAGAGACCAGATCGTAGAGGATACCATCAACCCGGTGGCGGACCTTGAAGCCCGCGTCGTAAGGTTCGATGTGGATATCGCTGGCACCGGCCTTGATCGATTGGGTCAGGATGTTGTTGACCAGCTTGATGATGGGGGCATCTCCAACGTCGTCGGTCAGGTCAGCGGCGGCTTCTATTTCATCGATTGAAATGGTCCCGGTATCCTCCATATCCTGGACCAGTTGCTCGGCACTATCGCGTTTTAGATCATACATCATGCTGATGGCTTCCAGGATAGCGCTACGGGGAGCGAAGACAACCTGGTAGTTGTCGGCATCCAGCATGCGCACCAGGTCATCGAGGGCCGGAAAGGCGGTCGGCGAGTTGATCGCGATGACGACGCCGGATTGATCCGCATCGTTTTTTTCCTCTCCGGCAATGTCATTGCCGGTATCGGCCGTTGCCGCGGTCCTCAAGGGAATCAGCAGGTGCTTTTTCAGAAAATGAATCGGAACGAGATCGGCAAATTCATCCTGGATATTTCCAAGCGCAAGCTCCGACCAAAAAGGCAGCTGGTAGCGAGTGCTGAAGGTTTCCAGCAGTTCCACTTCGGGGATCAGTTTTTTATTTACCAGAAGTTCGGCCAGGTTCTGGGGATCTTTGGCCTGCAGCTTGCGGGCCTCGCTTAAAAAATTGGGTCCGGCCCCCGGCTGTTTGTTCAATACTTCCAGTAGATTTTCTTCCATTTTTCTGGCCAGAAAATTTTGTCTGTGGTTAGTCAGCCTGTTGGCTGCCGTCATCGACCGCTGCGGGCGTTTTACGCTTTTCCGGATTGTCCTGACGGTATAGTTTTACCGTCCCGGGGGTAACGCTTTTGATGTGGTCCTGTTTACTTTTCAAAATACCCTTGGCTTCGTCCGGTTCATAGAGGACATGCGGCGTCAGGAAGACAAACAGGTTGGTTTTTTCACTGGCGCGTGAGGTGGACCGGAACAATGCGCCCAGCAACGGAATATCACTCAGGACCGGGACCTTGTTCAGGGTGGTCGTGGAGCTGGTGTCGATCAGGCCGCCGATAACAATGGTGTTTTTATCTTTGACTACCACGGTTGTGTCGATGCTCCGTTTCAAGGTAGTGGGGCGGTCTACCGAGGTTGTGGCCAATTCATCCAGTTTCGAAATTTCCTGCGAAATCTTTAGGCTTACCAGGCGATCCTTGCTGATCTGCGGCGTAATCTTAAGGGTAATACCGACATCCTTGTATTCGAAAGAGGTATACACATCCGTTGAGGCGCTGCTGGAGCCGGAGCGGGTCTGGAAGGGGACGTTTTTGCCCACATAGATTCTAGCTTCCTCATTGTCCTTGGTGAGAATCTGCGGGGTCGAAAGGATGTGGACGTCTTTATCTCTTTGGTACGCGTTTATAAAGGCCGCAATACTCGGGAAAGTTACCCCGCCGGCGGTAATGCCCTCACCGATAATCCCCAGGGACAAGCCCAGGGGGTAACTGGTGCCGGAGATGCCCGGAATGCTCCCGCCTTGCCCGCTGCCGCCCCCGTAGATAAAATCGCGCCCCTGATAGGAACTGGAACCCCCCGCCTGCCACTCGACGCCCAAGTTAAAATCCTTGTCCACGTTGACTTCCATGATCAGGGCCTCGAGGTAGACCATGGCCCGGGGGATGTCCAACTGCCGGATAATCTCTTCGAGTACCTGGTAGTCATCCTTGCTAACCATGATGATCAGGCTGTTGGTGGCCTTGTCGGCTGTAATTTTGACACTTTCCGAGATGACGGGGGCCTGGCCCTTGCCCTTGCGTGCGGCGGTGCCCTGTTTGGAGAGGATGGTTTGAAGAACTTTGGCCAGGTCTTCGGCCGTGGCGTTTTCCAGGTAGTATACCCGTAACTTTTCTTCACCCTTGGGCACTTTTTTGTCCAGCAGGGATACCAGGGCCTTTATGCGCACCGTATCGACTTCACTCGCCAGCACGACAATCGAATTGGTGCGGTCATCCGCCACAAACTGTAATGTCTTGACCGATAGGCCCTTGGTTTTTTTACGTGGCGTGGTAAACACCGAGGAAAGGGTTTTTACAATTTTGGTCGCCTCGGCATGTTGCAGAGGTAAGACCGTGATCTCATGCCCCATGCCCGCCACATCGATGGCTTTTACAATCCGCATCAGGCGCAGGATGTTCGAGTAAACGTCGGTGACGATCAAGATATTGGTGGGTGCGTAAGCCAGCATGACGCTGCTTTTCGAAATCAACGGGGCAAACAGTTTTTTGATTTCGTCGGCATTGGCATAGGTCAGCGGGATAAGCTGGGTCACAACCTTGTCTTCGGGAACGCCGGATTCTTCTTTGAGCCGGGTTTCGATGTTTTTAGAGCGCGCATCCGGAGCAGGGATAATCTTGGTAATCTCACCGGCTTTAAGGGTGGTAAACCCATGCACTTCTAAAACGGACTCAAAAACCCGGTACGCTTCTTTTACAGATATCTTTTTGGGCGAGATGATGGTGACTTTGCCTTTTACCCGGTTGTCCACCACAAAGTTGCGGCCAGTTAGCTCACTGATAAATTTGATGAGAACATTGATGTCAACATTGTTGAAATCGATAGTGACAAAGCGTTCGGTGGCCGGCCGCGAGGCGCCCTTACTCTTCTCTGCCGCATACAGATCTCCAGCGAGGAAGAAGAGACTACCGAGCAGAAGAAAAGAGAGCAGGAGCAGGCTGTAGCAAATGTTTTTCATATGGGGCGTACCATCAATAGAATTAGGCTAATATTCACGCGAAGCCGGCAGCGACCGCTATTGTATATCATAGGTCAGCATCTGCAAGCGGTTTCTTCTTTTTATCTGCACGCTTACACTGTCGGCGGCGTTCAGTTCCGTATAGAGGGCTGCGACCTCGTTGACCGTGGCAACCGGTTTGCCGGCGACGGCGGTCAGGACATCGCCATTGCGCAGACCCAAGCGACGGAATACGGAGCCCGGCTTGATGTTTGTTAGCATCACGCCGGCGGGCTGACCGTTTTCTAAATGCTGTCTGACGTTGGCCTGCTGCATGAGGCTACCGATGTCCTGGACGGCATCCGCGATGAATGAACGCTTCAAGGCGATTTTGCGTCCCCTTAGATGCCTGCGCGGCTGACTGCGCTGCGGCGTTTCGGTCTCAACCGGACCGGTCATTTCCAACACTTCATCACGCCCGCCAACATTTAAAATTACTTTTTCTCTGAGAACCAGGCGTACCGTTGCGTCTTGAACCGGGTCTCCCGGCCGATACAGGCCCTGCTTTCTTGTTTTGAGATCTTCAATAACCGCATAGGCACGGCGGCTGTTTTCGTCTGCTACCGTCCCCCACAGTTTCAACTCGAGCCCGGTCACCTTAAGCGCGGCCACATCCACCAACGACTGATTCACGGCCGTTGTTTCCGTCTTGAACAGGTCACGTGATTTAATCGATGCGTAGTAATTGAACGGCCTTTTGACCGCGTCCGTGCGGGCCACATGGTTTGGCCGGTTTTTTTCAGGGACCGGCACCTGATCGAGTTGTGCCGCGGTCACCTTGTAGAAAATCGTCACCCCGTGGTAAACGAGGGCGCCCAACAGCGCCAGATTCAGGAGAATAAAGGTTTTACGTGTCAAGGCCATTGCTGATTATTTCAAAAAAAACATAGGTTTGTCAAGTGTTCCGCCGAAGCGGACACGGTAGCCGTCGTTTTTGTTTTCTTCCAGTACGAAACCCTCCGGAAGTTTAGACTGCAACTGGCGCGCAAAATCCGGCTGCAACCTGATAACGCCGTTGAGGATCAATAGACTTTCGCCCAATGGGTAGCGCCATTGGATTGACCCACTTAGACTACCTTTAATCTGTTTTCCCACAAAGATGCAGCGCCTGACGCTCAGTTGCTGCCGGTTCAGGGAAAGTACGGTATCGATTTGTTGAAAGTCAACCCGGTCAATTGCCAGCCAGGGGACGAGCAGTTCTACCCGGCCGTCGGCAACCGTCAGATCGGCGGTAACCGGTTCCGCTGATTGGGATGAATCCCAAACAACTTTTCCGGATAATCGCCCGGATAGCGCCCGCCCACTAATACGCTCCAGTTCCGGTATGTTTTCAAGGGCCACTGCATTCAGCGTCGTGTGCGCTGTCATGGTCGCCTGGCCCCGATCGGCAGTAAAGTTTAATCGACTGTTCAGATGACCACCCCAGGGAGCGGCCCGGGCCTCAAAGGTTTGGCCGGGTTCCAACAAGGCGGCGTACACCGGCGAGACGCGCACAGGCGCCAATTGTAAAAGTTCCCTTTGGTTGTGGCGCAATGAGATCCCTTGCAGGCGCACGCCGGGTGGAAAGGCCGGCTTGACCTGCTCGATCTCTAACTGGTAGGGGGCCAACAGATGACCAGTATGGGAATTGATGTGGTTGCGGACAATGTCTCCGGGAAACAGGATATACAGACACAGGCTCACTGCAACCAGCAGATAGAGCGTATAACCAACCCGTTTACCCGGTAGATACATGGCAACCGACTTTCAGGTTGTATAGGATTCGATTTCCATAACCGCATCGATATGCCCTTTGCCTTTGCCGGTCTTCGTTATGGAAATACGCCTCACCTGGATGGCGCTGGCATCGGTCTCGATCCTGTGCAGGTAGAGGACCAATTGCTCCAGCGTGATGGTTTGCAGTTTCATTTCTACCAACGAAATCTTGTATGGGCTATCCTTGCGTGTCTGGGAGGACGGTTTCATGTAAGCAATGCGGTCTTTCAGATTGGTCTCACCGGCCATCCGGTCCAAAAAAGAGAATAGCGTGAACCCGGCCTCTTTTTGGGTGACGCGTTGCAGCGTTTCATCGGAGCGTTCCTTGAGAGCAGCGAATTCCGCGGCAAGGTCCTGGATATCCACCAGGGTCGTGGTTTTCGCGGCCAAAAGCCGTTCGAGATGGTCCCGTTTATCGAACACCGGAAATATGATCAGGCGGGCAATTATAAACAGGCCGATGACCGCTGCCGCCAGGTAGAGCATCATTTTTTCGCGCTTGCTGAGCCTGTTCATAATTGTACCTTGAGTTTGAAATGGATTCGCTTCCCGGATTTTCCCAGGTTGGCGGAACTGATGGTCACTTGTTTAAACACCGGTGCTTTTTCAATACCGGACTTAATATCGTCCACTGCATTGAATGTGTCGGTCTGGCCGCTTATCAGGAGGTTGTCGCGACCAATGACGACCCGTGTCAGTTCCACATCCGTCCGGGCCGGGATGGCCGTACTCAGCCCCTGCAAAAGGTCGATCACCCGCAAGCGTGTTTCGGTGTCCGTCGGCAGGGCCAGGCGCCTCTTAGAAGCCTGAAGCGCAACCCGCAGTTGCTGCAAGGGATCCACGATTCTGGTCACATCCGGCTGGACGGATTTGAATACGTTTTCAATTTCCTGATCGAGACGAGCGATCCTTTTTCTCAGCGTGTAGTTATCCGTCAGGATACTGGCAAACGCCATGATCAGCACCAACAACGCCAGCAGGCCGGATCGAAGCATACTCCCCCGATGTTGTCGCCACTGCTTCTTTTTTGCAAACGGCCCCCGGTGAAAATCCAGCCCCTCGAGTCCGGACCACTCCAGGTAGCTCAACGCCAACGCGTTATCACTGGGTGCAGCGGTAGTTGGATGGCCGGATGCTGCCACTGACGGCAGGTCAATGTTGCGGGCCAAGTCCAAGTGTTTGACCGGGAGGTGGTAGGCGGCCGCGTCAGATTCGAGGCTGCCCGGGTCATTGGTGAACAGAACTTCCGGTACGAAAGCGGGGTTGAGCGTATCCTGATAGGCCAGCAGACTGCGGTTTATTTGGGCCGTGACATGGCCGCCGTTAGGACCGTGTTTGAATTCCAGAGGACGGGTCGTCCGCGAATAACGAAGCGCGCCGCCCCGGGCAAAGAACAAAGAGAGGTCCCGGCCGTCGATATCGGCCAAGACCCAGTCGGCGTCCTGCCCGGTGGTGCCGGCCAGGCATATCGCCGCAGCGAAGCTGCCCACTGAGAGGGAGACCGGATCGATGCCAAAGGGCTGCAAGGCCTCGAGCAGACCGGCAACGGTTGTTTTTTTAACCGCGGCGGCGATCAGATCACTATTTTCGCCACGACCGGGCCCAACCGGGAAATAGTCAATCACCAGGTCCTCTACGGGATGGGGCAAAAGCGGTTCCAGCTCATAGGGCAGAACTTGGCGGAGTTTACTGTCATCCCGAAACGGGAGGCTCAAGTATCGGTAGTAAACACAACCGGCCGGCAAGGAAGCAATGCTGATGGTGCCGGAGATGTCAATTTCAGCGGTCAGGATTTCAAGCGCGTCGGTAAGGTTGCGGTCAAAGTCCAGGGGGCCACCTAGCCTGACCTGGGCGTGGCTATCCACGAAACTGCCCTTTATGCCGCTATTAATGACGGCAGCGGCAACTGCGGTGGTGCTGATATCAAGGCCCAGGATTCTGCGACTCATGGCTTTTCACTATTCGGTTGACTTCACAGGTTTGTTTGCAAATGAACTTCTGCAAACTCCCTAAACCTATTTCATTTTGATTCCCATTGCAAGGGTTTGCATACCCACCTGCCTGTTTTCGCTTGCTTTTCTCTTTGTACTACCACAACCATGGACAGCCGGGCGCCATCCAGGACAGCCGCCGATTCTATCCGGAAGAGATCGCTGGCGACTATCAACAGCTCGGGATCGATTTCAACATCGCTGCAGCCGGGCGCTTGCTGGTACCACCGGGGATCAGCAAAAGCTTCCTGGTTGTCCGTCTCGATCAGGACTTGGCGGAAGTCGACGATGGCCGGCGCCTTGTCCAAGTCTTCCCACGGCAACAGGGCGGCAATGACAGGGGTTGCCGCGGTGTTCAGATTGATACGACCGGGAAAATCATAGGCGCCGTCACCCGTGTCAACGGCGCCGTGTACGGTGAGATAGGCTTGCAGACCGGGTGTTTCGGGAGACCCCCGCAGCAGGCCCGCCGGAAAATCTTTCAGCAGGGCAAGTTCAGCGATATGGTTAAACGGCCCGTTCGCGCAAGCATACGGAGGGTCGAGGCCCTGGTAGTAGTCGGACTCGGCCCCGCTTAAACCCGTGGCAGCATCATCATCGCCGCGGTCGAGCCAATCTTTGGCGGTGTTGATAATCCCGGCGGGGTCTACCTCCTGAAACCTATCCCCTTGGGAGACGGCACTGCGGATAAATTGGTCCCAGACGATTTCTTGGCGATCGTTGAAGTCGCGTCTTTCCGGATGTTGCACCAGGGCGTTGACCTGGATGCGGCTTAGCTCATCGGATATCGATACCGCCACTGAGCCGGCTTCGAATGTAAATGTTTCCAGGAGGGCCGCTATCTGGACTTGATCCGCCCACGGCTCCAGGAGATGATCCGTATCGGTATCGTAGCGGTCTTTTACCAGCATCGCCATGGCTGCCTGAACGCCGGCGTTTGCCATGTGGAGCAGCTTTGTTTTGTTGGTGTGTGCTTCCGTCACGCCGATGGCCGAGCGGGCTTGCCGGTTGATTTCAAGGCTGACCGCCAGGATAACCGTGATGATTGCCAGGGTCACCAGCAGAGCCGTCCCGCGTTCTTCGGTCAGGAGGGTTGTCTTGGCCTTCAGCTGCGCAAACACTCCCCCATATGGCTTGGACCTGTTTGGAATCATAGGTTTGCGCGGGCCTCTCTGCGAACCGGCAGGTTTATCCGGGTTTTGAAAACCACGGGATCTTCTGCCGCTCCAATTTTCAATTCCAATTGCACTGCGACCGGGGTCGCAAATGCAAAGTCCACCGAATCCGAATCCCATTGATCATAGGGTTCCCCATCCTGAGCATAATAGGTCACGCGGAAAGCATACACGGCCTCACACAGCGTTGGGTCGGTGCTGACCCGGGCGTCCTGGGCCTGCGTGTACAGCTGGTCGGATCTTCGTAAACTAAAGGTGCCCTCAGCGGATTTGGCGATATAATATCTGATTGTCGCGATTCCACTTTCCCGGTGTTTGCCCAGGGGGACATGTGCCGCTGACGCAAACCGCAGGGTACTGAACGCCTCCTCGCCGGTGAAGTCGGTTTGGCCAACAAAGCGCAATGGATCGGGCGGGGCATCTCCCTGCGGGGCAGTATATAACGGTGTCGTCGTTATCCGGATGGCGTGCAGGTCGGTTAGCATACGTTGGATGCTCGTCTGGGCCTGGGCGAACCGGCGCGTGGTTTGATTGAAGTGCTCCGTATCGAAGAACAATGCCCGGTAAGCGATAAACAGCGTGCTGGCGATAACCCCGAAAATGAACAAGGTGACCAGGATTTCCAGGAGGGTGAAGCCGTATTCGCGCTTTTGCGAGGTTTTCAAAATTATCCTGTTTATTGAAAAAAATGATAGGTGGTCAGGTTATGGCGGTTGTCGTCCGCACCGTGAGAGATATCGATACTGATCCTCTTTAAGCGGGCACCAACCGGCCCCACGGTCTCCGCTTCAACGTCGGTCAGGGTGACCTGCCAGCGGTACCCGGCAAACCTATCGCCAAACTCCCCTGAATCGGATTGGAGCGCTTCAAAAGGCCTGGATTGAACATCCGCCAGGGTTGCCTGGGCGAGCTGCATTGCCGTCGCATGAAACCGGGCTGTGGTTTGCACCGAGATCGATTGAACGTGCAGCTTAAAGACCGCTACCAGAACGATGGCCATGATGGTAAGCGATACCAGTACTTCGATCAGCGTAAAGCCGTCATTGGTTGATGTGGAGCGGCTCTTCATAAATTTTCACTCGCGGCAAGAATGGTTCTATTAAGAATGCCCGCTGGCTGGTGTTTGCGAATCTGGCCTGAATCAGGGCCATTTGCGAGTAACCCGTATCGAAAAACATAATTTCGGCTTCACCCGTTGTCTGGGTAGCGCTTTGGGAGAACTCTACGTATTCAATCCGGGCTCCCTCCGGCAGGGTATACCCAGCCTTTCGGGCCTGGTCGATCTCATCCGCCCGCATCCCAGCATGGGTTGACCACAGCTGGCCGGTGTCTATATCGATATGCAGGGTATGGTTCCGGGCCGCACGCAGCGATTGCTCCTTGAGTTGCTGGATTTTATTTGCGATCCATAAGGTCGTCTGGCGTTTGGTGTCAGAAAATGGATTGACTGCCAGACGCGGTAGCGTGACCGCCAGCAGTAAGGCCACCAGCGCGAGAACGACGACCATTTCAATGAGGGTGAAACCCCGGTTGTTTTTAAGCAATAACAGGTCGCGCATAGCTGGCGTTTGACTACTGGATTTCCCAGTTGTTGACGTCTTTGTTCTTCCCATCACCGCCTTGAATGCCGTCGGCACCATAGGAAGACAAATCGTAGTCCCCGTTTACGCCGGGACTGAGATAAATAAACGGGTTGCCCCACGGATCCACGGGCAACCGGCCTTTTTCGAGGTAGCCACCCGTGCGCCATTGTTTTACCTGGCCCGTATCGGGCTTTTGAACCAGGGCCTGCAGCCCCTGTTCCGTGCTTGGGTATAGGCCGATATCAAGTTTGTAGAGATTAAGCGCTGTTTCCAGGCTTTCAATCTGGATCTTGGCTTTCAGCTGTTTGGCCTCTTCCGGGCGGTCCATGATGCGCGGGATGATGAGCCCGGCCAGGACCCCCAGAATAACAATGACCACCAGAATCTCAATCAGCGTGAAACCCTGATTCCGGCTGCGCTTAACATTTTGTTTCTTGTTCATGGTAACTCCTTGGCGTAGAATCCGCGTCCGCTTATTTGACGAGCTGACTCATTTCGAAAATAGGCAGACAAATGGACAGTACGATGAAACCCACCAGGCTTCCGATCAGAATGATCATCACCGGTTCCAGCAGGGAAACGGCACGGAGCAGTTGTCCTTCAACTTCCTTTTCGAAGATATCGGCGATTTTCCCAAGCATGGTCTCGAGGTTGCCGCTCTGTTCGCCCACGCTGATCATCTGAATGGCGAGGTTCGGAAAGACGGGTGACGCCAACAGGGCTTTACCCAGCCCCGCTCCTTTTTCCACCTCATCGGCCGCCGACTGGACGGCTTGCGCGATAATCACATTGCCGGTGATGTTTTTGACGGTCCCCAACGCTGTCAACAGGGCGACCCCATTTTCGAGCAACGATCCCAGGGTCCGGGCAAAACGGGCGATGGCCAGTTTCCGGATGAGGGTGCCTATCACGGGTAGTCGCAGCAAGGTCCGGTCCCGGTAGAGTTTTCCCCGGTTCGTATTTCCGGCCGCCTGAAGAATGAAAAACAGCCCGGCCAGCCCCATGCCGATCAACCACCAATACCTGGTGAAGAGGGCGCTGGTAAAGAGCAGCATGCGGGTCGGCAAGGGCAAAGCCCGGTCCAGGTCTGCAAATATCGAGGTAATACTCGGCACCACGAACAGCATCAGGACAACCAGGACGAGCAGCCCGAAAAAGGAGACGAAAAGAGGATAGGCCAGGGTGGTCTTGATGCGCTCGTGCAGGGCCACCTGATTTTCACTGATGTCCGCCAGGCGTTCCAGGATGATTTCCAGGGTACCCGATGATTCACCGGCGTGCACCATATTTATATAAAGCGGTGAGAAGATACCCGGAAATTGTTCCAGGGCGCGCGCGAAGCTTTGACCTTCACCCAGGGCGTCTTTGATGCGGGCCAGTGCTTTTTTAAGGACCGCTGTCTTTGTTTGCGGTATCAGCACATCCAGGGCAGCGACCAACTGAAAGCCCGTACCCAGCAAGGTTGCAAGCTGTCGGGTGGTGGCGGCGATTTCCGCTGGCTTCACCCGGGCAAACAGGTTTCCGGCCGGTCGGCGTCCCACGGGACCGGAAGAAATGTCATCCTTAACTTCCTCCACGGAGACGGGGAATTTTTTGGCAACACGGAGTTTCTGGCGGGCCGCCGGTGCATTTTCGGCGTCGATGACGCCGGCGTGCGTTTTGCCTTTTACATCGATTACTTTATATTCGAAGACGGGCATCGTAGGGCTTTCGGCATCCAGATACTGAATTTACATTTTTCGTTAATTAAACTGGATAGATACAGGTTCTACCACGAAAATGGCCTTGCGTAAAGGGGCCGGGGCAAAACGCTGGGTGACCAATGCGCCCGGCAGGTTGCCTTTGAAAGGACGACGCCGTATTTTCAGCGCCTGCGGTCTAATCGCGGGTAATGCCCGGACGTATGGGGACTATATGGTTGGCCGCCATATGGGCCCGGACGATCTCGTAACGGGCGGCAATGACGCCGGCCGCCACTTTGTCTTTCATCCGCGCGGCGGCCGACTGGGGCTTGTCGTCGTAAGGATTCAGTACAATCGACTGAAATGAGTGCCGTTTGAGCAGATCCAGAGTGTTTAAAAAATCCTGCTCTGTTTCGGAAGGAAAGCCCACGATGACATGGGTAATCAGGGCAATGTCGGGTGCGACTTTACGAACGGCGGTCAGGATTTTCTCGGTCGCAGCCAGGTCAACCGGCCGGTTCATGCGCTTTAGAATCCGCATGCTGCCCGATTGAAGCGGGCACTCCAGGTGGCTGAGTTTTCCACTGCGGGCCAGGGCCAGTATCTGCGTTTGGAATTTAATCAGCCAGACGGGTTTCAGGGAAGTCAGGTGCCAGCGGACCGCATATGCGCTGTCTACCCGACCCATGGCGTCCAACAGGTCAGGCAGGGACGATTGAATGTCTTGGCCATAGGCCCCGGTATCTTCCGATCCGATCACAAATTCGCGGTGGCCCGCTGCCAACAGGCGGTGGTATTCAGCCAGACACGCTGCTACGGGTTTGCTTTTTAGCGGGCCGATTGCATGCCGGATACCGCAATAAGAACAGTTCCCCAGACAACCGCTGCTGATGCGAATCCCATGTCGTTTTGGGGTAGCCGGCACGGCGGGAGACAATCCATGGGTGAACCGTCCGTATTGATTTACAAGGCGGGTTTTTAAATAATCGGCACTCTTTTTTAAAAAACGGGAAGACCATTCAAACTCCCGGATAGATTTTCGGGTGAGTTTCAGAAACCTGTCTACCTTTACCGACATCGGGTCCGGAAGGACGAAACTAGAATAGTGGCAGGTATTGGCATCCGGTACAGCTTGGTACCGAACGGTGAACCAGGTGAAGATTTGGTCAATGGCTGGCAAGTCACAGGTAGTAATTGTCCGACCGTTAAAAACCCGTGATAATTTTGCGGGGGCAATTGCCGGCAGGCAGCTGGTTACGATGATTTCGCCCTTATACCGATTGAGGCGAAACCGATCGATCAGGTCCAGGTAGTAATCTTCCAGCGAATTGGTGAAAGCACAGGTGAAAATAATGATGAAATCGGCTTGATCCGGTTTATCCAAAATGCGGCAGCGATTCATCGTGAAATAGGTTACCAGGCGGGCGGCATCAACGCCGCGCCCTTCACAATGCGGGTTGTTGTTGAAAATGAAAATTCGTGTGTCCGGGGGTGTCATGCGGTTGAGTTTAAGACCTTTTTGTTAGAACCCATCTCAAAAAAGTTTTTTTGGCCCAAACTCGACGTTGGGCGCGGTTCAATGTTGCCGCACTCCGACGGGCAAGGTTACGAACCGGTGTTTGCAATTTGGTCACCGATCTTTTCGGCGGATATACCAAACAGGTCATCGGTTGGAATTCGGTCGAGGAATTCGTCCTGCCAGGTAACGCTGTTTTCCTGGACGATGTTTTTAATGCGTTCATATTTGCCGCCCAGGGCTTTGATTTTTTCAGCCAGGGTGATCTCTTTCCGAAACCCGATGTGGAGCAAAAGCAGGTCTGCAATCATATTGGGTGTGGCGGGATCCAGGGAGATAATGGGGATGACGATGATGTTGCGGTTGTCCTTCTTCCCCTTGCCCAAAAAGACATTACCCTCCCGAACGATGATACGCTTGGTGCCTTTGAGGAGCTTATCGGTTTCCACACGCGAGGGCAGCGGTCGCAGGGTACCGCTCTTGCTTTGCACTTCTATGGTGGTATCTTCCACCGGTTCGCCCAGCAGGTTGAGACCGCCGATCCGATAGTGAATGGCGCCTCTGATCTCGGCCAGGATGGGCTGGACGTTTTTAAGCACCAGTACATTGCGGTTAATCAGTTGGGCGGGGATAAAACCGTAGTCAGACAGGGTGTCGAAGAGCAGGCCTTCCAGCCGTTCTTCGATACGGCTGGTGCCCACCGTGACGGTCTTGGCCTGATGTTTGATGGCGTCCACCGGACGCGACATGTCGTTGATGGCCTTGCCCAGGCTGGCGAACAAAGTATTGAGCATGTTGCGGGCCGTACCCTTGATGCCAAAATCCAATTCAAAGTCTGATACCGGCAGCCGCCCGGATAAATATTTCAGCAGCAGGGTGAGGTCCGCGGAGGTAGCCAGGCCCAGGGCCACGGGGAACCCGTTGCCGTTCTTGCGCCGGCGAAAAGCCTTATAGAACTCGCCGATTTTTTCGCGAAAGTTTTTTTCCAGGACCAGCTCATAGACATCCAAGCCCTTTTGCGCCTCCGTGTCTACCACCTGTTGGAGTTCTTCCTGGAAGCGAAACAGGAACTTCGAGCCCTCGTTAATGGCCAACGCGGCATAATAGCCCCAGATATGCCCCACCAAGGTGTTGACAATGGGAGCCAGGTGCTCGCTCACCGCCGGTACCGGGAAGACATCAGCGGCGTAAGGATCGAACCGGGTTTCGCCTTCATTGGCAATAACGACCGGGGTGGCTTTGTGGGCCTGGAAGATAGCGGTGTCTTTGATGATATCGCCGAGTACGGATTCACGGGTTCCCGCGGCGCAGACCAGAATCAAAGGTTCGGAGGAAAGATCGATATGCTTTTTATCTTCCACGTAATCCGAGGATATCGTTTTGTAGCAGAGTTCACTGAGCTTGATGCGGATCTCATCGGCCGAGGCCTTGTTCGGCCCGCTGCCGACTGCGGCCCAGTATGTATTTTTGGCCGCCAGGCGGGTGGCGGACGCCTTGATCTTGTCGGCCATGGCCAGGACCGTACGCATGTGTCCCGGTATCGCCAGCAGCTCCTGGACTTCAGCGGAAATATAAGCCGGGCTGCGGCGGCCGGTGACGGCAGCCATATGCAGGCCCAGCAGGGTTCCGGCCATGATCTGGGAATAAAAAGCTTTGGTGGAGGCCACCGACATTTCAATATCGCGACCGCTGCTGGTGTACATGACCCCGTCCACCTTGAAGGTCAGATCTGAATCGCGCCGGTTGACAATTGCCAGTAGACGGCCCCCCCGTTCACGCACCATGTCCACAGTTTTGTTCGTATCGGTCGTCGTGCCGGATTGGCTGATGGCAATTACCAGAGTGTCGGCCATACTGTTGTGATCGTGATGGTCGGCCAGGCGGAATCCGCTCAACTCGGAGGCTTTCATCGCCTGAATCTGCAGACGGGGATCGGCCAGATGGGTGCGGATGATATCGGCACAGGCTTTGGCTGCAATTCCAGCGGTTCCCTGTCCAACCAGGAAAATCCGCTGGATGTCCCCCGCGCGCAGGGCCCGGGACAGGTCGGCCGGAAAGGTGCTGTCGTCCAAGGCCACCGTGTATTCCGGATGATCATTTTCCTTGATTTTCCAGCGGTTGTCCAAAGTTTTCCAGACACTGTCCGGCGCTTCGGAGATCTCTTTAAGAAAGTAGTGGGCATACGCCTGGCGATTGATATCCCGGGACGTTATCTCCGTGCGCTGGATACTCGCGTCCGACAACGGGACCGGAGTGCCGTCGTAATACCTGGCCTGGATGCCGGCCAGGCTTCCGGCCCCCTGCTGGTCGAGGATGAAAAGCTGTCCCTGGGTCATCCCCGTTTTACCCTTTACCTGGGATTCGCCATCGAGTTTAAGGTATTGTTGGGTCGCCTCGATAAAGCCATAGACTTCGGAAGAGGCAATATAGTGATCGGGAGCCAGCCCGACAAAGATGGCCTGTCCGCTGCCCCGTTGGGCGCAAAACAACTTTCCCGGCGCCAGATCGGTGAGCATGCTGATGGCATGGGAGCCCTCAAAGTCGTTCACTGCCAGGCGAAACGCTTCATCAATATCGTGGCCTTTCCCCAGGTACTGCTGAATCTGCAGCGGGATTACCTTGGTGTCGGAGGTGATCTCCTTCTGGATTTGAATGTCATCAGCAGCCAATTGTTCTTTCAGTTTTTGGAAATTGTCGATGTCACCGTTCAGGCAGACATGCATGATGCCTTTGAGGCGGGCGGCATCGCCCACGAACTGATTGTCCACCGGGTGGCAGTTGGCTTCGGTGATGGCACCTACCGAGGCCCAGCGGGTATGGGACAGCACGGCGGCGTCTTTTAGCGGCGACTGAACCAGTTGCTGCAATACGGCATCGGTCTGGATTTGGTTGCGCAGAAACCGCAGGTTGTCACCCAGGCTGCCGATTTCAGCCGCGATTTTATAGGTCAGGGTAACAGCCACCTGAGCGTTTGGTCGGCTGCCGGTTTCCGATTTGCGAATGCCCTGGTTGATCAGCGGATCCTGGCTGCAGCGCTGATCGAAAGCCGCCTGCAGGCCGGCAGCCTCCATCTGGGCCCAGACCGCCTCGAAGCCGGTCCGATCGAACAAGAGGATAACCGACAGACCGGCACTGTCACGGCCCCGGACTTCAAGGCACCCGATGCTGTTCAGAACGGCGTTTATCTGGGCATAAATCATAAAGACCGCTGCATTGGCTGGGGCCGCAGCCGGTCCGCCCAATTTTTCTATTTTTGCCAGGTTGTCCAGAATCTCAACCTGCAGGCACCAGGTAAAATCTTTCAGTTTCTCGAGCTGGTTGCTCATCAAATCCACTTCAGCCTGTTTCAGGCGTCCGATTTTACGGTGCAGAGCGTTTGCTTCGGCATCCTGCAGCTTTTCGGTGCGAGCAGCCAGTTGGGCCAGATGCCGGCGCAGATCGGGGGTCGCATAGATCTGATAAAGGTTGGCATAGGTTTTCAGATCCCAGGCGGATTTGAGTAGCGTATCTAATTGTCCGCTGCCGCCCAGGTAGTCCTGGTCAAGGCTCAGGCCTTGATCGGCGGCGCATTTTGCAAGTGTACACGCCGGCAAAGCGGATATGCCGGCTGTCAGACTTTCCAAATCCGGCGGTCCTGATGCTTGCGTGGTTTCCGGGGCGCGGGCCACAATCCCGGCCAGCCCGCAGGCAAACAGGGTGTTCTGGAACGGAAAAAAGACCAAAGCGCCGGACGGGACCCGGGACAGTGACCGACCGAAGAAGATTTTTTTCCGGCCTATATCTCTGGCCCAGCTGATGACAGCCTCTGCGCAGCGAACTAGTTCACGGACGATATTCATGATCATCAACCTTAACGAGTCTACATTTGTATATAGAGGTCGCGGATCCTTTCCCGGGTGGCGGTTTTTTTCCACTCCGGTCCCAGGGCGTTCTCCCACAACGGTTCTAGGACGAGCGCCACATCCACCATGGTCTCTATCTGGGCATTGGAGAGGTCCGCCACCAGGTTGCGGGGAAGCACGATCTTGTGCCTGTCCATCATCTGCCGGAACTCCCGCACACCATCGGGGTAGAACTCATCCAAATAGTCAAATGCCACGCAATTGCCGATACCGTGATGCAATCCCAGTACAAATCCCAGCCCATAGGACAGTGCGTGACAAACCCCCACCTGCGAATACGCGATGCTCATCCCGCCGCAATAGGAAGCCATCATCAACTTGTCGTCGCTGTCCGGCCCCGGATTAAGGAATACTTCCCGGCACAGATCCAGTGCTTTCTCACCATAAGAACGGCTGAATTCGTTCAAAAAGGTACCGGTCAACGATTCAATGCAGTGAATGTAGCAGTCCATACCGGTATAAAATCGTTGTTCCCGGGGCGCTTCAGCAATAAGCTCCGGATCCAAGACGATCTGGTCAAAGACGGTGTGATCGGAATTAATACCCAGTTTTTTTTCCGGCCCGGTCAGGACGGTGGTCCGGGATACTTCGGCCCCGGTTCCCGAAAGGGTTGGGATCCCGGCATGATAGACGGCCGGATGCTCGATGAGGTCCCACCCCTGGTAGTCGGCTGACGAGCCCGGATTGTTGAGCATCAGGGAAACGGCCTTGGCCAGGTCCATGGTGCTGCCGCCGCCGATACCGATGACACCCAGCGGCTCTCCCTCTACGGTACCCGCATATGCCTGGATATCTGCGGAAAGCTGGTCGACATAGGACGTTTTGGGCTCGTCATCGACATTTACCAGGATCAGCTTATCCTGATCCTGCAAGGGGACTCTTTTTTTCAGGGGATGCGGGGTGAAAACATCATCCAGCAGAAAGACCATGAAACCCTGTTTTTGCAGGCGCTGTTCGGCCAGAATATCCGCCAATTGGTTGAAACAGCCCCGTCCGAAAACCATCCGTGATACGAGTTTGAAATTGCGAAACATGTTCTTATCCTTTCAAAACGGCCGCCATATTGTCGATACGGGCTGCCAGGTCCGCCTCACTCCAGGATAGCTTTATCTGCATGGAAATGGTCCGGCCCATAATGGCATCGGAGCGTCCAAGATCGGCGGTTTCGTAATCGGGAACCTTATCCAGCAGGTGGATGGGCAGGCGGGCCGCCGATTTCAGCTGGCGGATATGCGGCCACTGGCGGATATAGTGCCAATTGTTGTCATACCAGTAAAAACAGCCGTCCACGCCGGCGGCCGCCAGATCTTTGGCGGTCTGTCGGGCGCGGTCTTCAGTGGGCATGAGAAAACTCAGAAATGTGGCCGTATCTCCGTCGGGATCCGGAACCGCGCGCAGGGTTACCTCCGGAAAATCGGCCAGCATCGCGCAGATCCGGTCCTTGGCCGCCCGTTGCTTTTCAAGTATGAAGTCCAATTTGCGCAGTTGGGCCACACCGACCGCCGCATTTAGCTCGCTGATCCTGAAATTCAAACCGACGATTGCATGGTCCTCCAGACCCCGATCATGACCGATGTGATCATGCCCGTGATCGGCAAAGGCGTCTACGACTCGGTAGACCGCTTCGTCATCGGTAATGACCGCACCACCTTCGCCGCACGTGATCGTTTTAACGGGATCGAAAGAAAAACAGCCGGCATTCCCGAATGTCCCCAAGTACTTGCCCTGGAAGCTGCCGCCGACGGCCTGGCAGGCATCTTCCACGAGCACCAGCTCCTTGTCGCGGCAGAGCGTTGCGATTTGATCGATGCGGGCCATGGCGCCACACATGTGCACGGGCAATACCGCCCGGGTCCGGGACGTGATGGCCGCGGTGACCGCTTCGGGATCAAGGCACAAGGTTTCGTCGATATCGGCAAAAACCGGGATGGCCCCGGCCGCCAGGACCGCCTCAATAGTGGCCACGAAGGTGAAGGGCGGTACGATGACTTCATCGCCGGCGCCGATGTTGCAGGCCGCCAGAGCAACACACAGGGCCGCTGTGCCGCTGGAACACAGATGACAATGGTTAACACCCAGCTTTTGGGCCAGCTCCTTTTCAAAGGTCTTGGCCTTCCAATGGTTATTGCGGGCCTGGTCAAACCCATAGCGCATCAGCACTCCGGTATCCAACACATCCAGCACCTCCCGGCGCTCCTCGTCTCCGAATATCTCAAATCCAGGCATTGTTGTCTCCTTGGCTCGAATAGATGGCTTCGACTGAAAGTCAGAGGGGGCAAATTTGCTACCCTTTTGTAAAACGCTACAGTCTAAATCACATCTGTCTAATTGTCTACCGTTTGTCTGCCTTTTATCGTGAGGCTATTTCAAAAATAGGATTTTGGTTCGAGGTCAAGGCGGCCGCGAGGTTCCAACCGGAGGAATACTCAAGTATTTCGAGGATTGGAACAGAGCGCCCAACGCAGAGATTGGGCCAAAAGACATTTTTGAGATAGCCTCATGATACACCTGCGCGGGATGCTTGATCACGCCCCCCCGCATCGGCGTCAAGAAAGTATGCGTTGAAATAGCGTTTGATGGCCAGCCGGGCGTAGTAGGCCGCCCGTAGGCCAATGTACTCTTCATGCCCCACCAGGACGGCCACGGCTATTTTGCCGGTACCGGCTTTCTCCTCCGCATAACCGACAAACCAATCATAGCGCGTATCGTGGGTCCGGTTGCTGATCGATCCGGACTTGCCGCCAATGGCCAGCCGCGAAAGCACCTTGTCGCGCCGGTACCCGCGAAATACTTTCCGGCACGTCCCCGAACGAATGGTGGCCGCCATCATCCGCTCCAGGGCGGCGGATGTATCCGGGGTAATGATGCGGTCGAGTTTCTTGGCCAAGTGAGAATACACGACCCGGCCTTGCGCGTCGGTCACGCGATCAATGACCGTCGGTTCCACCAGTTGCCCGGCGTTGGCAATGGTGGCCGCCATGAGCGCCCCGTGCAACGGGCTGATGGTGGTGCTGCGATTGAAGCCACAGGCCAGCTCTGCCCAGTGATAAGGATCATCCGAAACCTCAAAGCGGCTAAGACCCAGCGGGAGTTCAAACTCGAAGAGTTGGTTGAAACCGAATGCCCGGGAATACTTTTCCAGATTTTCCTTACCGAGATGATGGGTCCCCAGTTTACCAAAAACCGGATTTACCGATTGGGCAAACGACTGACTAAGCGTGATGCGATTGGTATACCGGTTCTTCTTTTCCAGCAACTGCCTTTTATAGAGGGTATGTTTGGCCCCGTTAAAAAGAAATACGGTTTCCGGGCTGAAATCAAATGTATCGATGGCCGCCGCCGCAGTAACGATTTTAAACACGCTGGCCGCGGGGATGTCGCTGTCCAGGCAGGTATTGAGCGCCGGATCATGTTTGTCATACCCCACCATGGTTTTCACCCGTCCCGAGTCCGGCTCCAGCACAACCATGGCGATCTGCCGAGCGTGGGCCGTGTTCATCTTGCCGTACAGGTAATTTTGCAGATTTAGATCCAGGCTTGTATCGACGCACAGCTGCTGATCATCCGCGGTTATGTAAAAATAATCCTCCCGGCTGTTCATCAATTGGGCGGAGGCAAGCATGGGTTGTAGTTTTAATTTGTCCAGCATGCCGTGAGCTGGATCTGCTGTTGGCGAAGGTGCCACGATTTGTGTGGGGGGGAGGGCGGTTTCTCCGAATCGGGCTTTTAGACCGGTTAGGCCGCCTGCCGCCACCCAGCCCGCCAGAGCGGTGAGGATCAATAGGCATCCCGCGCGAAACAGGCGGCGGTGTCGTTTTCGGCTGGCCGCCGTCCGCTTAAGTGCCGCCTGGTAATCCCGCCAGCCGGAGCGATGGCTTATAGTGAGCGGGGCACGTTGTTTCTTTCGGTGCATGAATCAGCTTAACGGTGTTCCCGGTTTGACGGCCTTTTCCGGGCCGATGAGGGCCAGACCATCGCCGCTGGCGGCGGCCAGCAGCATACCGTTGGATACAACCTCCATAAGTTTGGCAGGCTTGAGATTGACCACGATAACAATCTGTTTGCCAACCAGTTCATCAGGCTGATAGCTGGCTGCGATTCCGGCGACAATCGTGCGTTCCGCCCCCACGTCGAGTTCGAGCTTGAGCAGTTTGCGCGCTTTGGGAATAGCTTCGGCCCGGATAACCGTCGCCACCCGTAGATCGATTTTCGAGAATGTCTCGAACGTGATTTCAGGTTTTATGTCCGGAAAGTCGCTGGCTTTTTGCACGGGGCCGGCGGTCGCCGATTTGCGTTTTTCAAGATCCACCCGCGGGAACAGGGTGACCGCTTTGGGCAGGCTGGTCCCCGGTTCCAGGCGGCCCCAGGTCCTCAATCCGTCCAGATTGAAGAAGGCCTGCTCGGGATCGAGGCCCAGGTGCTTTTGCATGGTCCGGGCCGTATCGGGCATGACGGGATACACCAGGCCCGAAATTACCCGCAGGCCCTCGAGAAAATAATAGAGGACCGCTTCAAGCTGCTTGCGGGTCGATTTTTTTTTGGCCAGGACCCAGGGGGCCGTAACGTCGATGTAACGGTTCATCTGGCTGATCAAATTCCAGACGGCCATCAGGCCCTTGTGAAAAGCAAATTCGTCCATGGCCTGTTCGTAAGCGGCGATGGCTTCGGCGGCATCCTCGGGCAGGCCCAGGCCCAGTTCCGCTTCGGTGGCCGGATCAGCGGCAGGCACATGGCCGGCGCAGTATTTATGGGTCATGGCCACCACCCTGGAAAAGAGGTTGCCGAGGTCATTGGCCAGGTCGGCATTGATGCGTTGCACCAGGGCATCTTCAGAAAAATTCGAGTCGAGTCCAAAGGCCATATCCCGCATCAGAAAGAAGCGGAAGGCATCCACGCCATAAATGTTCTTCAATTCCAAAGGATCGATGACATTGCCCAGACTCTTGGACATCTTGCTTTGCTCCACGTTCCAGTATCCATGGACATTGAGATGCCGGTAGGGCTGCATACCGGCGGCCTTGAGCATGATCGGCCAGTAAATTCCATGGGGCTTTAAGATGTCTTTGGCGACAATGTGCTGTACATGCGGCCAGTATCTGGCATACGCTTCGCCATCCGGGTACCCCAGCGCAGAAGCATAGTTCAAGAGGGCGTCAAACCAGACATAGGTGACGTAATCTTTGTCAAAGGGCAGGGTGATGCCCCATTTCAACCTGGATTTCGGGCGCGAAATGCAAAGATCTTCCAGGGGTTCCTTCAAAAAGGCCAGGACTTCGTTGCGGTAACGCTCCGGTCGGATGAAATCGGGATTGTTTTGAATGTGATCGATGAGCCAGCCCTGGTAATTGCTCATTCTGAAAAAGTAATTGGACTCGCGGATCTTTTTGGGCGCGGTTTCATGGTCGGGGCATTTGCCTGCGACCAGTTCTCTTTCCGTGTAGAACCGTTCGCAACCGAAACAGTAGAGGCCTTCATATTCGCTGAAATAGATGTCGCCGGCAGCGTGGATCTGCGTCAACACCTGTTCAACCACCGCTATGTGGGCCTTGTCGGTTGTCCGGATAAACTGACTGTAGTCGATATTGATTTCAGGCCACAGGTCCCTGAATAGGGCACTGATCGCATTTACATAGTTGCGCGGGGAGGTGTTTTCCTTTTTAGCGGCCTCGACGATCTTGTCGCCGTGTTCATCAGTGCCGGTCAGAAAGTAGGTGTCGCAACCGCGCATGGCATGGTAGCGCGTGGCGACATCCGCTACAATGGTGGTGTAGGCATGCCCCAGATGGGGCCGGGCGTTTACGTAATAAATGGGCGTCGTTATATAGAATGGTACGGACATTTATTTTCCCTTGGGCCTTTTTTTCTGCGGCCGCCGCTTGTCGGGCCGACGTTCATATTTATGGGCTGCAAGCTGTTGGGAAGAAAATTCAACCTCGCGGCCATCTTGCAGGCGGATGGCCACGCGGTCGCGGATGGCATTGTGGCGGATCACCTTGCCCTTGCCTTCCGGGGTGGTAATCTTCTTGCCCAATTTCGGAAACTGTTTCTTCAAGTCCTTGTACGTAGCGAATTCAAATGTGAGGCAGCACATCAGACGGCCGCATTGACCGGAAATTTTGGTGGGATTCAGGGACAGCCCCTGCTCCTTGGCCATGCGGATAGAAACAGGGCCGAACCGCTCCATGTATGCCGAGCAGCAGATTTCGCGGCCGCAGCGACCGATTCCGCCGCACATCTTGGCCTGGTTGCGAATTCCGACCTGGCGCATTTCAATCCGGGAGCCCAGATGCTTTACCAGCATCTTTACGAGTTGCCTGAAATCTATGCGGCCGTCGGAGGTGAAAAAGAAAGTCAGCTTGCTCGCGTCGAATGTGCTTTCGACCGCAAAGAGATTCATTTTCAATTTCAGTTCCGCAATACACTGTAGACAGTACGCATAGGCCTTTCTTTCGGTGGCGGCGTTTTTCTCCAACTGCCGGTAATCCTTCTCGCTTGCCAGCCGGTAGACCTTTTTCAACGGTTTCTTGGGGGGCGCATCTGCCTGTATCGGCGCCGGAGGGGCAACCACCGACCCAAAGCCCAGCCCCCGTTCGGTTTCCACAATGACATCATCGCCCTTGTTCAGCACAAAGGCACCGCTATCAAAGTCATAAACTTTGCCAGCGGGTTTGAAGCGTATACCAACTACTTTTTTCATGATCTATGTCCGAGCCAGTTTCAGCAGCAGTGTTTCCAGGCAGAGCCTGATATTCGCGCTGCCCGTCAATCTTCTGGAAACTGTATCTAGTGCGTTTAGTTTTTTCAACAAAGATTCCGCGGTTTCTATCCGGGCGGCCTGTTGGACCAGGGTCAGCATATCCCGGTTTATGAGTCGGTCCGGGGCCTGGTCGCAAACCAGTAAATCCCGGAACCAGGTTTTAAGGATTGCAATTGTATCCGGTATCCGATCCTTGCGGCCGGCTATAATCGCCGCCAGGGCCAGCAGAATCCCGGGAGTTGCGCTTGTCAACGCCGCGGTCTGCTCGAGCAGCCAACGGCGGTAATGCAGCCAGCCGGCCGCTGCCAGGTGTTCGGCCCGGGCGAGGCTGCCGCCGGAGAGTCGGGCCGCCAGGGCGGCGTCAGCTGGAGAAATCTCCCGGCCGGCAACGAGTGCTTCGGCGATGACGGCCTGCGCCAGGGGCCGGAAACGTACATGCTGACAGCGGGACACGATGGTCGGCATCAGGTCCGACAATTCTCCGGTTGTGAGAATGAACAGCGTTTCGGCCGGGGGTTCCTCCAGGGCCTTGAGCAGGGCATTCCCCGCCGAAGGGTTCAGGGCGTGCGCATCCTGCAAAATCACCACACGCGTTTTTGCCTCGAACGGTTTGAGCGCCAGCGTATCGAGCAGGTCCCTGATCTGCTTAACCTTGATGGTATCGCCGGTGGGTTTTAGGTGCAGAATGTCAGGATGGTTGGCAGACTTGATCTTATTGCAGGCGCGGCAGCGGCCACAGGCGGGCAGGGCTACTCTACCCGGTGGTGCGGGGGCATCGCGCGAATCGCTTCCGGGCTGGGCAGCATGGCAGTTGCAAGCCATGGCGAAGGTCATCGCCGCGGCCATTTTCCCGGTACCCTCCAGACCCGAAAAAACCAGTGCATGCGGAATTGTGGCATTCCCCAGGAAGGCGTTCAATAGGGTGAGCGCCTTGTCCTGGCCGATAATTAAATCAAATTCAGACACCGGATTTAGTAGTTTACCCGTTCCTTCAGCTCCTTGCTGGCTTTGAAAAAAGGGAGTTTTTTAGGACTGATGGTAACTTTTTGACCGGTCTTGGGGTTACGGCCGGTATAGCTTTTATAATCCTTTACGAAAAAGCTGCACAGTCCCCGGATTTCAACCCGCTCACCTTTGGCCATGGCATCCGCCATGCTGTCGAAAAAAAGCTGAACAACCGTGGCAGCTTCAGATTTGGAAATGTTTGCTTCAGCTTTTAAGGCGGAGATAAGCTCCAATTTATTCATTGATCCTCCTTACTGACATCCTCTATGGGCATGGGCCAACTTGGGCCGAATATAACATATGCTCCGCATGGGTGCCATGCCTGAATTATGACCAGCTCAATTTCCCCTGTTCGAAATACCGGCCGGGGTCCCCCGATCAGGGCCGTTGCCCGGTGACTCTGGTTGGGCTGCTTTCCGGCTGTGAGCCCGGCCAGCCGATGGTCGGGGCGGCGGCGTTTATCTCCCGTCATCCCCGAAAGTGCTTTAAATATCCGTATCCTGGTAGAAAGTCAAGCGGTTATGCAATAATATTAACAAGAGCTTGCAGGGAGTGCGCGTACCGAATTAGTTCGTCTGCGGCCGCGAAATAGGGTGCCTGGGATCAGGTTGCCCAGTTCAAAGGTGCCGGGGTTCAAAGGTTTATAACCCTGAACCGTGAAACTTGAACGGGGAACCCTGAACCTGCTTTTAAATCACACCCCTAATGGCGGCAGCAGTTCGATATCATCTTCATCCACCTCGACCGCGGCAAACTGCCCCAGGGCGTCAATGTTCACAACGATGCGCTTGCGGCCGCGGTAGCGGGAAAATGTGCCGGTAATCCCGGTGAAGGGACCGTGGATCACCACCACCCGGTCTCCTTTTTTCAGACGGTTGCCGGTCGTGATATCCAGACCGGTGGCAACCATCAGGCGAAGCGATTCAATCGCTTCGTCCGAAACCGGCAAAGGGCCGGACCGGTTCCCGACAAACCTAACGATTCCGGCCGTTTTGACTATATCGAGCTGGTCGGCCGGATCCAGGTCTGTACGAACAAACACGTAGCCGGGAAACAACGGAACCCGCAGCATGACTTTACGGTCCCGGCGCTTACTGCGCACCAGCACCTTCGGCAGGAAAACCTCTTTCAATTTTCGCTCCAGGCCTTCGTTGACTTTGTTTTCAAAGCGGCTGCGGGTATGCAGCACGTACCAGGCCGGGGTCAGTTTAGGTTGTATCATATCCGGTTTGTCTGCTGGGTGAATTCCTTCAATAAGCTGTCTATGCGCCCTTGACCGGGTTGAAGCTATCGAACCCGGTACCACGGCGCTCCTATCTTGGCGTTGCGAACGGGTTTTCAAGGGTTTGGCCCTGAATGTCGGTGCCAAGGCCTCCCAACCCCGTCAGGTTGATCACGATCGCATAACGCCTGTCATTGGCGGTGGTCAGATAACTCATATCAACCGACCAGCACTGCGATTTATATAACACACCCAATCCGGTGCCGATATCCCTTTCTTCGCGGATATTGCGTTCGTAGAGCATATAGGCTTCGACCCGGGATGTAAGGTGGGCCCTGAGGTTGGTGAAGATCGATTCACTCTGGTAACGTTCAAATCGATATTCCGTGTACAGGCGGCCATAGCGTTCATGTTGCAGATCAAGTCCGATGTTGTGGCTGGTAAAATGGTCCTCGTAGATGGACCATTTGGCATCGGCTTTCAGACCGATCCGCGGGGTCGGTCGGTAATTGAGATCAGCAAATATGGGGCCGAAAGGTTCCGGATCGCCGTCACCGGCCAGGTTGAGATCGTATGTCTGGCCCACTTCGAAGCGTGCGAACTTATCATAGCTGTACGCGGGAGCGGGTGTTTCGCCTGCCTGTCGGGACCGGCTGTTTTGCAAGCGCCGGATGGTAAACTGGTTGTTCACCGAGTAGGTGATCAAGTTCTGGGCCGCTATGCGATCAGCTGCTTCAAAAAAAGGCAGGTCGCTTTGGTCTTCGCGGGGAACATAATCATAAACGACCCGTGGGATAACCACATGGTTTATCTTTTCAGTCTCCGGTCCGACACCCCCATAAACACGGAAGAATTCCGTGGAGGTGTCGAGTTTCACATCATAGATGTTGCGAAAATAGCCTTTGCTGTTCAAGTTGGTGCTCGCGGTCGTGTCCAGGTACCAGGCGGTTGCTTGGGTTCCCACAGAGGGCTCGAACGAGAGGTAGTTTTTCCAATTCAGCGGATAGTAGAGCCGCGGATGGATGTCGGCCCGGCTCCCCCTGGCACCGGTTTGGCGATAGAAGTGGACAAACCCGCCGGTGGCATCGAAGAATGTGGGTGTGGCCAGCAGGTTCTGTTTGGAAGCTGTATAGGTGATCCGCGGCAGGGTCTGTAGGGTGCTGTCGGCGGCACCGCTTCTCCGGGTGACCAAATCGTCATTCCAGAGGATATCCGCAGTCAAGCTGTATTTGTTGCCGGTCTTGTTGAAGCTGATCTGGTTGGCCCGCACGGTTTCGTCGATCGGGTCCAGGCCCCGGCCGAAGTTTTTGGTGTAGTAGTCATCGGTGTCCTCAAAACCGGTATACCCACCCCGGAACTCTTTGAGGTAATCCTGGTCGCTGACCACATCCAGGTCGATCTTGGTGGTAATCCCGTAGTTCAGCAGGTGGTCATGTTTCATCCGCAGCCAGTAGCGGTCGGTGTTTTCACGCGTCAGCTCATCGTCGGGATAGCCCCATTTTTGATTCTCGACGGTACCGTCGTCAATTTGATCATCGATAAAGCCATCGGCCATGGCGGTACCCTTGGAAGCCTCATCGAGCACATACCGGTATTCCGCGCCAAACTTCATGCCGCGATCGTTCATATAATGGGCATAAAAAGTCGCATCGGTCGGGTCGTTGATGGCCCAGAACAGGGGTTGTATGTATTCAAAGCCCTTGCGTTCGGAGATCCCGGTTTGGGGGGCCAGCAACCCGGTCTGCCGTTTGATCTTGGCCGGGAAGGCCATATACGGGGTGTAAAAAACAGGCAGCGATCGGGCCCACACGGCGGCACCGGTCACGTATCCATACCCTTCGATGGTGACATCCAGTTTTTTACCGGTGATTTTCCAATCAGGGTTATCGCCGTCACAGGAGGTAACCGCGGCGCCTTCGACGGTGTAGCTATCCGGGCTGGTTTTCCGGATGCGGTCACCGGTAATGTAAAAATGGTTCGAATCGATAAAAAGGGTCCCCTGGTCGATAACGCCCTTGCGCGTATTCAGGTTCATGGCCACCCGGGACCCGGTCAACACATCTTTGCCGGCCGTCAGCATCACGTGGCCTTCGGCGCGGATATCGCCGGTGGTTTGATTGAAGACAATCCGGTCGGCAGACAGGCGTTTGCCCTGTTTGGTGATAATCACATTCCCCGAGGCTATCAGGTCACCGGTTTTCTGATCCCGGGTGATCTTGTCAGCGGCAATATGCCAGGGCTGGGTGGGATCGTCCTCCAGCAGGGGGTCACCGGCGAGTAGGAGGGTACAAGGGGGACCGGAAAGACCGGCCAACAGGAGCAAGACCCCCCAAACGATCCACACGGTCACGCGGCGCGGGGTGCCTGAACGGGAGGCACCGCCGGCGGGGCCTGGTGGCCGGGTTGGTTGCCATGCGAGGTTCATCAATGTCCGATCTTTCCGAGGAAGTTTTGCGATATCAATCTGTTATGCCAGGTGTCGAAACTGTCCGGATGACGCAATTTACAGGCAAACCACTTGAAAAATCAAGTTTTAGTTGGGAATCCGCCCTTTTAGGCGCTGAAAGCACCGGCGCCGTGCCTACCCATCTGAACCTTTGTTCGTTATTTAAATACCTGTTCCTCAGGGGCAGGTCAGAGTTAAACCGTTATGTCAAGGTATTTGTACCCAGGTTGTTTAGGCTATAGGCTGAAGACTGTCGGAAAAACCATTTAATCGGCAATTTTAATAAGTCTTATTCTTGTCTGTACCAGTTGCAGCGTCCTCAACATGGGGTGTAAAAGAGGTTTCCTACAGTATAGACATCTAAATCCTATCAGCCTCAATCTGGCAGTGCCCAGAGGAATCCCTTCATTGAGTAATCCAAAGATGGCCCTCTGGACCAGGAATTTTGATATGTAAATCAGTTTTGCTGAAAGGGTCGGGTTAAACTGCCTCTTTTAAAAAAGAACGAGTTGAGGTACTGAGTATATCGCCATGCGAATACTGATAACGAATGATGACGGTATCTTTGCACCCGGCCTCTGGGCCCTCCAGCGGGCCTTTGCCCCGGCGCACGAGGTAACGGTGGTGGCGCCCGACCGTGAGAGAAGCGCCATCGGCCACGGGATTACCCTGCACCAACCGCTGCGGGCCGAAAAGGTCGTGATCGGTAATGGTTCGCGAGGTGTCGCGGTCAGCGGTACCCCGGCGGATTGTATCAAAATAGCCGTACTGGACATCTTGGACCATAAACCGGACATGGTCATCGCCGGCATCAACCCCGGGGCCAACCTTGGTATTAATATTAATTATTCCGGTACGGTAGCTGCCGCCAAGGAGGCGTCTTTATACGGGATAACCGCCCTGGCCGTATCGGTCCAAGGACCCGGCAGCGACCATTTGGACGAGATGGCCCGGTTCGTAGAATCGTTTTCAAGACAGTTAGCAGCTACCGGATTGCCGTTCGGGACCTTTTTAAACCTGAATTTCCCGGACATGCCGATTGCCCAGACCGCCGGCATCCGAATCTGCCGCCAGGGTATTGAAATGTTCCCTGAAAACATCGAAAAGCGGGTAGATCCCCGTAATCGCCCATATTACTGGCAGGGGTGTGATACCCAGACATTCCATGACAACCCGGATTCGGACGGTTCCGCCGTGGCAGCCAATTATATTGCGGTGACGCCCCTCAAGTGCGATGCTACCGATTATACACAAATGGAATCACTGGAAAAACTGATCGAATAGGAAGCGGCATGTTTATCACTCTCGAGGGAATCGAAGGCTCCGGTAAAACCAGCCAGGTTGAAAAAATGGCGGCCTTTCTGGAAGATGGCGGGCATTCGTACCTGCTGACCCGGGAACCGGGCGGTACCCGGCTCGGAAGCCGGATTCGTCAAGTTCTGCTGGATCCGGAGAGCAGCAACCTCGATCCGGTGGCGGAACTGCTGCTTTACAATGCCGACCGGGTCCAACACGTACGCGAGGTAATTCAGCCGGCCCTGGCGGCCGGCAAGATCGTGATCTGCGATCGCTATGTCGATGCTACCCGGGCATACCAGGGGATGGCGCGCCGCCTGGATCTCGACCTGGTGGAAACGTTGCACCGGTTGCTGGTCGATGACCTTAATCCGGACCTGACCTTTTTATTGGACCTGCCTCCCGAGGAAGGACTGCGGCGGGCCTGGACGCAGATCGACAGTGGCGCGCGCAGTGACAACGAGACCCGGTTCGAGAAAGAGGCGCTGGCCTTTCATGCCCGTGTCCGGCAGGGGTACCTGCGTTTGGCAGCGAATGAACCGGACCGGTTTGTCATTATCGATGCGGCGGTCTCGCTGGAGGAAGTCTGGCAGCAACTGTTGAAAACTCTTAAAAAAACGTTTAACTAAGACGGATCGTGACGCTTAAGGGCGCCACTGGCCCCAATCGAGGTGAACAATACGATGCAGGCGAACCAGACCGCGATCGGCTCGATTTTGGACCGGATAGGCAACACGCCGCTGGTTGAAATAAAACGGCTGAATCCCAATCCCAATGTGCGTATGCTGGCCAAATTGGAGTATTTCAATCCCGGCGGAAGTGTAAAAGATCGGGCTGCGCTGGCCATGATTGAAGCCGGCGAGAAATCGGGCGATTTGACCCATGCCAAGACGGTTATCGAAGCAACCAGCGGCAATACCGGCATTGGATTGGCTCTGGTTTGTTCAGTCAAAGGGTATCGGCTGCTGCTGGCCATGTCGGAGCTGGTGAGCGTCGAAAGACAGAAAATTCTCAAGGGTCGGGGCGCAGAAATATTGTTGACTCCCGGGCACCTGGGGACGGACGGGGCCATCGAGGAAGTCTATAGCCGGGCTTTGGCTGAGCCGGATAAATATTTCATGGCCGACCAGTTCAATAATCCAGCCAACTGGCAGGCGCATTACAACGGTACCGGCCCCGAAATCTGGGAGCAGACCGGCGGGCAGGTGGATATGCTGGTGGCAACCCTGGGGACCGCCGGCACCCTCATGGGGCTTTCCCGGCGACTCAAGGAGTACAACCCGGATGTTACCATCGTAGGGGTGGAACCCTATCTGGGGCACCGGGTCCAGGGGCTTAAAAACATGAAGGAGGCCTACCGCCCGGAAATATTCGAGAAGGGCCGCCTCGATGAAAAGATCAATATCGACGATGAGGAAGCCTTTGAAATGACCCGGCGCCTGGCCCGCATCGAGGGCTTGTTCGTGGGGATGAGCAGCGGGGCCGCCATGGCGATAGCCTGTAAGAAGGCCCGGGAAATGGATTCAGGGACGCTCGTGGTCCTTATGCCGGACAATGGGGAGCGGTATTTGAGCACGCCCCTGTTCGATGTACATGAGAAGGTCGGCCTCAAGGTGTTCAACACGGTCACCCGGCAGAAAGAGCCGCTCGATACCCTGGAGCCGGGCAAGGTCTCCATCTATTCGTGCGGTCCCACCGCCCATGCCCGGATGCACCTAGGTGAATGCCGGCGCTACATTTTCTCAGATCTGTTGTGCCGCTACCTGCAGTATCGCGGGTATGCTGTCAACCACGTTGTCAACATCACCGACCTGGATGACAAGACCATAGCGGGGGCTGAAAAGGCGGGTGTCGCCCATGCGGACTTCACCGCTCGGAATATCGCTGATTTTCAAGCCGATCTCGAATTGCTGGGCATTCAGCCGGCCAATCATTTCCCGCGGACAAGCGAAAACATAGATGAGATGGTTGCTCTGGCCGAGAAGCTCATTGAAAAGGGTTTTGCCTATGAAAAACTGCGGTCCCTCTATTTTGACATTTCCAGATTTTCCCAGTACGGGAAGCTGTCCGGCATCGATCTAAACAAGATCAAGCTGGGGGCTACGGTAGACCTCGACGATTATGAAAAAGACAATCCCCGCGATTTTACCCTGCTGCGGCGCTCGACCCTGTCGGAGTTGAAAAAGGGCATCTATACCAAGACCCGATGGGGCAATATTCGTCCGGCCTGGCATATCCAATGCGCCGCCATGAGTATGAAATATCTCGGGGAGACCTTCGATTTGCACACCAGCGGGCGAGAGTTGATCTTTCCCCACCACGAGAATGAGATCGCCATTGCCGCGGCGGTTACCGGCAAACCGTTGGCGCGCTACTGGATGCACTGCGACACGGTAACAGTGGACGGGAAAGCGGTGGATACCAGGGGGGCGGGGCTGACCCTGCCCGATCTGGTTGCCAGAGGATACACCGGCCGCCAGATTAGGTGCTGGCTGTTGACCACCCACTACCGCAAACCGGTTACCTTTTCGGAAGTTAAACTGGTCCAGGCCCACAAGGCCCTGGAGCGTATCGACAAAACCATTCAGGGGTTGCTGCAGGCGCCGGAAGAGGTCGAATCATATCCTGAGTTGGACCAGTTGCTGTACGACCTGAAAAACGGATTTATCGGGGCCATGGATGACGATCTAAACATTTCCAAAGGAATGGCCTGTATTTTCAAGCATGTTAAACAGATCAACGTGCTGCTCCAGCAAAGACGCTTGAGTACGGCCTGCGCTGACCAGATCCTGGACACGTTTCAACAGTTGGACGACATACTCGGGTTGTTTGATTTCAAGGATGCCGCTGCCAACGAAAAGGTGCGCCGGCTTATTCAGCAGCGCGACCGGGCCCGCAATGAACACAATTGGGAAGAAGCCGACCGTTTGCGGGATCAGCTCGAGGAGTTGGGCGTGGTAGTGATGGATTACAAAGCTTAAGCGGATTAAAAACCTCCCCTCAGGCTCAATCTCTGCGTTGGACAGAGCGCTTCAGTCCTCATAATATGACCAATATTCCTGCGGCTGAAAACCTCTGCCCGCCTTGCCTGCCGGGCGAAGCTCGAAGAGCGGAGACTGGACTTTGAGCCTGATTGAAGATTTTAAAACCGCTTAATTATAAATAGGAAACTTAAAAAGATGAAACACATTCCCGTATATTTCCCCATGACCCATTTGCCGGCTGACAGTCTGAACAGGCTGGCAGGCTGTCTTGGAAAAATCCTGGTGTATCGGCCCGCGGACAGCTCCCTGCCCGAGGCTATGCAGGCAGCGGCCCAACAGGGCTGGCTGCAAATCGAGACGCCCGCTTTGACTGAACCCGATGAATTGGCCGCTCAATTGGAGGCTTATTATGCCTGGGCGGCTGAAAACAAGGGGGTGGACCTGGCCGCAATCAAGGGGCGTGACGCCGGGATACCCTTTTTTGGGGATAGCACTGTTTCAGGAATTCGACAAAATATCCGCGCAAAGGGAGACCAGGGCGGACCCGCCGACACACCCGACCCGTTGTTGGCAGCCCGGCTGTTCCTGTCCATGGCCCAGGAACTGGACCAGCAGGATAATGAACTCGAGAAATCACTCGATGAGGTGCGGGTAAGAGAGGACAACATGCTGCTGGAACTCATGGGGGATGCGGACCATCATCCTGAAGTGGCGGCCGCCCTGCATGGCATTGATGCGGCTGATCCGGGCGCCTACATGACCGGCAGCAGGATCAAGGCCTGGCGGCAGCTGGCCCGTGCCGGGAATGGACCCGGCAACCTGCTCGTAACAGACAGCCGGGCGGTGTGTGACTATTTGATCGAAAGGTCTCCCGGATTGCAGAAAACCGGCCCTGAACTGGTGCTGCCGCTTCCGCCGCCTGGTGAATCTATGCCGGCCACATGGCAACCGCGGTTGATGGAATATCTGGCCGCGCTGATATCCAGCCCGGCCGAGGTAACCCGCCCCCTGGATCTATCCGATGTGGAGCCGGAGGCGGCGGTTGTTCATTTTTCTATCTACCGCCAGGCTGGAATAGACGCTGATACCTTTTTTTCCGGCCTGGATGCGTCCGGAAGCCGGGATAACCCCTCTGCGGACAAGGACAACCTGGTCATCTGCCTGATCGTCATGGCCGGTAATGGCGACTAACTAAAAATAATAATAGTTTTAATTATTTAAGCAGGTTAGATATCTTGATATCGTGAAATTGTTCCCCTGGAAAGAAAAATAGATGCCAGGGGTTGACTCGCTGATTCAATTGGTATAAGGAAATTTGCCGACGATATAACACAAATGGTGAGAAGTTCACCAAATTTCAACATATTATTTAAAGGAGAGGTAACAATGGCTTTTAATGTGACCGTAGACCAAGATAAATGCGAAGGCTGCGAAGAGTGTGTAGATGTATGCCCCGTCGAAGTCTTTGAGATGGAAGACGAAAAGGCCGCCCCCGTGAACGCCGACGAATGCCTGGGCTGCGAGAGCTGCATCGAAGTGTGTGAAACGGATGCCATCACCATTGAAGAAACCTAAGATCTAAAATGGTTTAAATTACCCCGGTACGCCTGAATCGGCGACCGGGGTTTTTTATTGGCGCCGGGTGTGTTGACCATCGCCAAGACCTATCCCCATCGGGCTCGCCACACTTGCGGAGCCCCGGCAACTTTGGTATACCCTCTACCCATGAAACAATACCTGATTGACGAACTAAGGCTTGAAGATCACGAAAAAATCAAGACCTACCTGGATGGAAATATCAAAAAATCACCCGTGGAGGGACTCTACTGGATCCCGTTGGTACCGGAGCAGCTCGCTGAGAGCCAGGCAGCGCATCCGGAGTGTGGACCGCACTATTTTGCGCTTGAGCTCCAGGAGGACCGGATTGCCTGTGAATTTCTGGTGCGGGCCGAGCAGGTCATCCGCTGCAGTTGCATCGGATATGCTACCCGGGCCCAGCGTAACTGGCTGATTGATTGTGTTGATGCCATACTTGAAAAGCTGGACATCAGCGTTTAGCAGCCCCCTGAAAACGGCTGCTGATCCGGGGTTGCGGTTGGGCCGGTCAGGTGGTGCCAACGGCTATACCCGACAAGGATTTTTTTAAATTGGTTATAATCGCTAGCCTCACTCCGACAGTGTCGGTAGCTCCGATAGCACGGCAACAGGAATTACATTCATGTTGAAAATCATCCCCCTTGGCGGCCTGGGAGAAATCGGGCTGAACATGATGGTGTTCGAATACGGGGACACCATCTTTGTCATCGATGCCGGCCTTATGTTTCCGGAGGACTATATGCTCGGGATCGATTATGTCATCCCGGATATGAGTTACCTGCGGGAGAATCGTTCCAAAGTCATGGGGATCATTCTCACCCACGCCCATGAAGACCATATCGGCGCCTTGCCCTACCTCTTGAAAGTAGTGAATGCGCCGGTGTTTGCCACGCCTTTTACCATTGGTATGATCAAGCATAAGCTCGATCATTTCAGGCTCAAAGCGGATGTTGCCCTGCATGCGATCCATGCCGGGGAAACCCTGAAACTGGGCGAGTTCGAACTCGAATTCATTCGGGTGAATCATAGCACGGTTGATGGTGTCGGCTTGTCCATCCAGACACCCTACGGACAAATCGTCCATACCGGAGACTTTAAGATCAGCAACAATCCGATCGGCACTACGGGCACCGATGTCAACGCCTTTGCCCGGTGCGGCCAGGAAGGTGTATTGCTGCTGATGTCCGATTCCACCAATGTAGAAAAGGAGGGCTATACCATCTCCGATCAGGATGTGGGCGATACCATTACGGGAATCGGTTCAACTGCCAGTGGCCGTATAATCGTCGCTCTTTTTGCATCCAGCATTCCGCGCATTCAGCAGGCTGTCAAAACCGCCCGCGTGACAGGCCGGAAAATCATTTTCAACGGGAAAAGCGTGGAAACCAGCGTGGAGATCGCCCGCCGGCTGGGCTATCTCAAGATACCGGTGGATCTTGAAATCGACATCAGTCAGGTGCATGCGTACCCGGATAATGAAATCCTTATTGTAACCACCGGCAGTCAGGGTGAACCGATGGCGGCACTGTCGCGCATGGCTTCCGGAAATCACCAGCATATCAAGATTAAAAAAGAGGACACGGTCATCCTCTCTTCGAAATTCATTCCGGGCAACGAAAAAGCCATTACCGGGATCATCAACAGCCTTTACCGCCGGGGCGCCGACGTCGTGTACGAAAAAATATCCGACATTCATGTCTCCGGTCATGCCTTCCGGGAAGAGCTGAAACTGATGATCAACCTGACCCGGCCCCAGTACTTTATCCCGATCCACGGGGAGTACCGCCACCTCATTCTCCACTCGCGGCTGGCGCAGGAGGTGGGGATCCCCGCCGACAGGATTGAGATTGTCGAAAACGGTCAAATCATCTGTGTCGACCAAAAGGGGGTGCGGGCCTACGGCGATGTGGCCATCGGTCGGGTGCTCGTGGATGGCAAAGGCGTCGGGGACGTGGGGCGGAGTGTCTTGAAAGAAAGACAGGTCCTGTCCGAGGATGGCCTGGTGGTTGTCAATATGGCCATTGATGAGGAGACCGGATTCATCATCTATGGGCCCAAATTGGCTTCGCGCGGGTTCGTTTTCGAGACCGAGACCGGACACTTGCTCGAAGACGCCAAGTGTGTAATTCTGGAAATCGTGGACGAGATCGGGCCGGACACCACCCACCGGGTGGAAAAGATCCGGTCCAAGGTTCAAACTGCGCTGCGGAAGTATTTTTCTTTCACCATTAAAAGGCGGCCGGTCATTTTGCCGTTTATCCTCGAAGTGTAGCTATGCGCAAAGAAATCATCGGACTGCTGTTATTCTTCCTGGTCGTCTTTACGCTGATCAGCCTTTTGAGTTACAGTCCGCTCGATCCCTCCATCCACAATGCCGCGGTATCCGAGGATATCCATAACCAGTTTGGTTATCTGGGGGCCCATCTGGCCGGTCTGCTCATCGGCCTTTTCGGTCTGGGGGCGTTCTGGACACCGCTATTGCTTTTGCTGGTGAGCATTCACTTCTTCGGCAGTCATCCGCGCAAAATCATGGCCCTTACAATAGGCGGGGGGGTTATCCTGGTGATCACCACGGGGGCCCTGTTCAGCCTGGCCGCTTCGCCGGTCAATGACTACATGATCTTCGGCAGTGCTTATTCATCGGGCGGCGTGATCGGCATTCCCCTCAAATCGCTCCTGGTAAGGTATTCCAATGTTACCGGGGCGGCCATCATCCTGGTCGTGCTTTGGACGGTCGGGTTGATCATGGCTACCGGGTTTTCCCTGGTGCGGTTCGGCAGCCGCTGCTGGATTGCCCTGAAGTATTTAGCGGATCGAATCCAGACGTTCTGGATCAAGATCAAGGAACGCCGCAAAAAAGCAAAAAAGAGAGCAGCCGTTCAGAAAAAGCAGGCTGCCCGCAAGCCCAAGGAAGTTAAGATCAAGGCGCCCGCGCCCAAGCCGGTGGTGAAACCGGCTCCGGCACCCAAGCAGGAGATGTTCGATTTCATGCCCGGCGCCAAGGGCTTCAAGCTGCCGTCAATGAAATTTCTGGATGAACCAGCCCCCCGGCCGGACACGGTCGATGACGAAAACCTGAAAATGAAATCTCGCCTGCTGGAAAAGAAGCTGGATGATTTCGGTGTCAAGGGCCGGGTGGTGACGGTTTCGCCCGGTCCGGTCATTACCACCTTCGAGTACGAACCGGCCCCGGGAATCAAAATCAACAAAGTCGTCAACCTTTCCGACGATCTGGCTCTGGCGCTGAGAGCCGCCAGCATCAGGATCGTGGCGCCAATCCCCGGCAAAGCGGTCATCGGCATTGAAATTCCCAACGCAATCCGGGAACTGGTCCAGTTCAAGGAAGTGGTTGGCTCAACGGCTTTTGCCAAGAACAAGTCCAGTTTGCCGCTTTGCCTCGGCAAAGATATTGTGGGCAATCCGGTGGTGGAACAGTTGGAGAAGATGCCGCACCTGCTGATTGCCGGTGCTACCGGAACCGGGAAGAGCGTGGGGCTCAACACAATGATCTGCAGCCTGTTGTACCGCTCGACCCCGGATGAGGTGAAGCTGATCATGGTTGATCCGAAACGGATCGAATTGTCGCTGTATGACGGCATACCCCACCTGATCACCCCCGTGGTCACGGACGCCAAAAAAGCCACCAATGCGCTTTTCTGGGCAGTTCGCGAAATGGAGCGACGCTACGAACTGCTTTCGGAAAACAAAGTCCGCAATATCGCCCAGTACAATAAAAAGGTGGCCCAGGGAAAGGTGACGACTGAAGGGGAAGAAGAGCCGCCTGAAAAACTGCCCTATATTGTCATTATCATCGATGAACTGGCGGACATGATGATGGTCGCTTCCCGCGATGTGGAGGTTGCCCTGACCCGCCTGGCCCAGATGGCCCGGGCTGCGGGCATGCACCTGATTCTGGCTACCCAGCGCCCTTCGGTAGATGTTTTGACCGGTATTATCAAAGCCAATTTCCCAGCCCGGCTGACCTACCAGGTTTCCTCGCGCACCGATTCGCGGACCGTCATCGATGCCAACGGGGCCGAGAATCTGCTGGGTGCCGGGGATATGCTGCTGCTGCCGCCCGGCACGGCCAGCCTGATGCGTGTCCACGGCGCTTTTATTTCCGAGGGAGAACTTGGCCGCATCGTGGAATTTCTGCGGCAGCAAAAAGGCCCCGAGTATGACGACGAGATCCTCAAAGCGCCGGTCAAGGAAACGGCCGACACAGACGATGAGGAATATGACGAACGCTACGACGAAGCAGTGGCGATTGTTACCAAAACCCGTCAGGCTTCCATTTCAAAGGTCCAGCGCCACCTGCGCATCGGGTATAACCGGGCCGCCCGCATCATCGAAAAAATGGAACAGGAAGGTATCGTGGGACCGGCGGACGGTGCTAAGCCACGGGAGGTGCTCGTACGCAGCTACGACGACCTTTCTGAATAGAAGCCATTTCAAAAACGCCCTTTGGCCCAATCTCGGTGTTGGATATAAAATCAAATCCTCGAAATACTCAAGTATTTACCACGATGGGCATTGGCTTCGCTGGCACCTCCGGTTTAATTTTATATCCGCCTTGATCTTGAACCAAAATGCATTCTCGAAATGGCTTCTAGCGGTTTTTAGAGCATAATCAATCGGACAAGCGAAGCATGCAGGATATTCAGAATATAGTTGAGCAGACCAAAGGGTTTCTTGATCCGGCGGAAGGGCAACGGTTATATGACGTTGCCCTGGAAGCGTCGCAGATGGGACCTTGCCTGGAAATCGGAAGCTACTGCGGCAAGTCGGCCGTCTATCTGGGCAGCGCCTGCCGCAAAAACCAACAGGTACTGTACTCCATCGACCATCATCGCGGTTCGGAAGAACAACAGCCAGGGGAAGAATATTTCGATCCGGATCTTTTTGATGATCGGCAGGGAAAAATCGACACCTTGCCGTTCCTGCGCCGGACACTTGCGCAGGCCGAACTGGAAGATACCGTTGTTCCGCTGGTCTGCTCTTCGCAAGTCGCGGCTAAATCCTGGGCAACCCCCCTGGCTCTGATCTTCATTGACGGCGGCCACGCTTTTGAAACCGCCTGGCAGGACTACACCTGCTGGTCCGGGCATCTCATGGCCGGGGGATACCTGCTGATCCACGATATCTTCAAAGATCCCTCAAAAGGGGGGCAGGCCCCCTATGACGTCTACAAGCGGGCCTTGGCCACGGATCTGTATGCAGAGTTGGACATGACCGGTACCCTGGGTGTATTGTGCCGGCGGGCAGATGGAGATAACCTTGCAGCTTTTTAATATCGTCGCCATTGCGGTTGCCCTGGCCATGGATGCGTTTGCGGTTTCCATCGCTACCGGGGTCTGCCTGAAAGAAGTGAATCGCCGGCAGGTTTTCCGGCTCTCCTGGCATTTCGGACTGTTCCAGGCCCTGATGCCCATAATCGGCTGGAGTGCCGGTGCGGCCGTACATGCCTATATGGCTGCATTCGGCCACTGGATAGCGTTCGCCTTACTGACCCTGATCGGCATCAACATGATCCGCGAAGCCTTCAAGCCCGAGGATTGTGATGTGGCGGTAAAAGATCCCACCCGGGGTTGGAGCCTGATAATTTTATCCCTGGCCACCAGCATGGACGCCCTGGCCGTTGGCTTCAGCGTCTCCATGCTGGATATATCCATCTGGCTGCCGGCTTTTATCATCGGCGTGGTGGCCTGCCTGTTTACCATCGTTGGGCTGCAGATCGGCAAGCGCATTGGCGCCTTGACCCCTTTGAGTTTCTACGCGGAGATGCTGGGAGGGATAGTTTTGCTCGGTATCGGGGCTAATGTGTTATATCAGCACGGTGTTTTTACTTGAACGGGTAAGCTTAATCCGGGGTATTAAAATCCTTCTATAATCAGGATGTCTACAAAATACCGCCTAATACCAAATCCATTCCATGGTTTAAATCAATCAGGGCCGGCCAAGGGCTATTGGCACCCATTAAAAGGCTTTCGTCAACAAAAAACACTCCCCCTGCGCAAAAAGGACTTTTTTCTGCGGTAATAATATCACTCTAACAGTAATACCCTTCGCGTAGCCTGCACCCGGCTTT
>Ga0126326_1000071_pt1 | contig 60629 bp, 48 predicted proteins | sample InaspJWI67metaG_FD_94485 | JGI IMG/M metagenome (GOLD analysis project Ga0126326, IMG submission 94485) | Marine gutless worms symbiont microbial communities from Oahu, Hawaii - Inanidrilus sp. 1 OAHU.JWI-67 metaG | ecosystem: Host-associated > Annelida > Digestive system > Unclassified | place... | reverse complement strand
TACGCGGCCCTGCGGGCTTCCCTGCGCTTCTCGGAAAGGGCGCGCTCAGCACAACTCGCTACGCTCAAACACGCACTTCGCTTGCCTCGCCCTTTCCTGCGATGCTCGGCGCGTCCCAAAGGGGGCAAGTCAAAACCATTTAGGTTGACCGCCATGCGAGTGCTACCGTTCGCGATCCGGCTCATTCTAACGACCCACGGACCAACCCCACGACCTTGCCCTGGATGAGGACTTCGTTGAAACGGCAGCGGATCGGCTGGTAGGCCTGGTTTTCGGGGCGCAGTTCGATGTGATCGCTGTGATGGAAGAATCGTTTGACCGTGGCTTCCTCCTGGTTGACCAGGGCCACGACGATTTCCCCGTTTTCCGCGTACTGGCGGGGTTCGCAGATAACCAGGTCCCCGTCGAGGATAGCGGCCGCCTGCATGGAGTCCCCTTTAACCCGCAGGGCGAACAGGTTGGTGCCCTGGTAGAGCGCGCCGTCCACCACGACGCTGCCGTCCCATTCCTGCTGGGCGTAAAGGGGCAGACCCGCGGCGATGCGGCCGATCACCGGGACTTCGACCCAGCGCATGACCCCTGCGGTTTCCCCGCTGCGGTTGAGCAGGTGGATGGTCCGGCTGTAGCGGCCGTCCCGCCGGATGACGCCCTTTTGTTCCAGGGCCCGGACCAGCTGGGAGATTGCCCCGTGGCTGACGCCCAGGTCGGCGGCGGCCTGACGCAGACTGGGCGTCTGGCCGTCCCGGTTGATGGCGTTTTCCAGGTAGGTGTAAAAGCGCTGCTGCTTGGGGGTTAACAAGGGTTGCATTTTGCAGACCTCTTAGATTCGTTTCGATCCAAACCTCTCGTTTCAGGCGCCCCCCCCCCTGAGATATTTCGTCGGTTGGGGGCAGCGATCTTAACCGTTTAATTTTGTTCATTTTCTTTCGCGTGAAAGAAAGCGAACCAAAAGAAAACGCCCATAAGACGCGGCCCTGCGGGCTGCCCTGCGCTTCTCGGAAAGGGCGCGCTCAGCACAACTCGCTACGCTCAGACACGCACTTCGCTCCTTCGCCCTTTCCTGCGATGCTCGGCGCCCTGCTGAGCTGGACTTCCCGCCATTTGATTTTCAATGGTGGGTCGCTTCTTAAAGGGGAAGTTCAAAACCACTTAAATTGTCAGTCCCCGGTATGGAGATTCCCGATGCTTCCTGCCCTGCTGGGAGCTCATGCTTAAGACCTAAAACTGGTGAATTCAGCCCTTTTCGAATTCATTAACATTAAAATAATCTATCAAAATGTATATGTCAATGTTTATGTAAAAGTAGCGTTTGTATATTTCGCGAGAGGCGGCCGCAGACAGTTTTTTGCGGCAAAAGTCACCTGCACCAAGTGGGGTGGTTGAAACCTATAACCATATAATTATTCAGGCAATTTGTTGAAGTCGGTGTTTTGAAATACAGTCAGGCTGCGGACGGCGTCTTGGCCGTAGATTGTCGTGAATTCGGCCAGGGCGGTATCAACGGCTTCTTGTCCGGGTGAGCCGAGTTCCTGAACGATAAGGTCGCCGATGGTTTTGTAGAGGTGCCCGCAATGGTAGTCCCAGGGCATCCGGCAGGCGCGGCCGGGATTTACTAGCTTGCGGTAGGCGACTGCCAGATAGTTACGCACTGTCAGGTTGGCGTCATGGAAGATGAAATCGCAGCGTGCCTGTCCGGCCGTCAGGCTTTCCTTGACATCCAGCTTTAATTCGCGATTGAAGCCGCGCACCAGGGCGGCATCTATTTCCAGGCAGTAGTAGCGGCCATAAGGGAGCAGATCTTTCTGCGCCCAAACCCGATGCCAGGGGCATTTGCTAATCTGAACCCGGGCATGGGGAACTTTGGCCACCACCTGCAGGTCGGATTCGCCGGGCTCGAGGGACCATTCGCCATAGGCCAGAAAGTTGGCCATGGTCAGGGCATGGCCGTTGGCCCGGGCCCGCAGTGCCATGCGGTGACCGCGCTGCTCCCCGTAGGTTCGCACGGCCTTGCGCATGAGCGCTTCACAGGTCGTTTCATCGGAATGATTGCATGCCGCCCTGGCCATCAGGGCGAACAGCATGGCGTGGTGGGTTGCGGTAAGTGCCGGTGGGTGCGAGGTGTCCGTCATATTTTCGCTTTCCGGCCGATTTAAAGCTGGGATTCGATGGGCAGCAGCCTCAGAAAGCCGATCGTGAAGCGGCGCCATAAGCTGGTATAGGGTTCCACCGTAAACGTGCGCGGCTGCCCGTTTTCAAGTCCGTGCCACAAGATTCTCTCGGAACCGCTTTTTCCTTTTTTAAGTTCCAACCGGAAGGCGACCGCTTCAATATTTTCATCGAACCAGGTACTCATTTCACGCGCCAGGTCGGCTGAAGAAATGACCACGCCGATTTCCGTGTTTTCCACGATGGCGCGGGGATCCAGGTTCAAAGAGCCGATAAATACTTCCTCGCGATCGAACACAAACGATTTGGTGTGCAGGCTGGCTTTGGAAGACCCCTCCTGACCTTTTTTCTTTTTGCGCTGTTCCCGGGTCAGCTTTTTATTCAGTTCATAGAGCTCGACCCCACCACGCAGAAGTGCTTCGCGGTACTTCATATACCCCGAATGCACGATGCCCACATCGGTCGAAGAAAGGGAATTGGTTAGAATCCTGACCCGGACACCTTTGCCGGCCAGCTCGGTCAAAAAAGCAGTCCCTTCCTTGCCCGGCACGAAATAAGGCGAGAAGAGCAGCAGCTCTTTTTCGACCCCATCGAAATAGGGCTCGAGCTGCGGGGAGAGGTGGTACTCGGTTTTATCTTTGTTGTGGAGGATTTTTTCGGGCTGGTCGTACATCACCGCGGAATTCCCCCAGTAAAACTCGAGCCGGTCCTCCCGCATCCGGTTGGCCAGGTCGGAATCTCGCAGAGCCTGCATGTAGGGAGAATCCAACTGGGCGGCAATATATGCATTGAATTCTTTCAGGCCTTCTTCCATCTCGGCGTTAGTTGGTTGTTGCCTGGCAATGGTCGTTGCCGGATAGGCCAGTTCGCTATTCCAATATTTATCGAAAGATGCCGAGACCTTGGCGACGGTCGGCCCGATGGCCATCACGTCCAGATCGGCAAATGCCAGGTCCGGCTGGGCCTCGAAGTATTCATCGCCGATGTTGCGGCCGCCCAGAATGGTGACCTGGTTGTCCACGGTAAAAGACTTATTGTGCATCCGGCGGGTCACCGAGCCCAGGCGGGTGACAAATTGTGAAAGACGACCGGTTTCGCGGCTGAAAGGATTGAAGAGCCGGACTTCCATATTGGGATAACTGTCGAGCGCGGCCGCGCCAAGATCCCGTCCTTCAAGATCCATATCGTCTACCAGCAGGCGCACCCGCACCCCGCGTTCAGCAGCTTCGATAAGCTGGTTCATAAACAGCTTTCCGGTCAGATCATCGTGAAACAGATAGTACTGGGCATCGATGCTTTTTTCCGCCCGGTGGGCCAACACTGCCCTAGCCACAAATGCGTCCAGGCCGCTGGCCAGTGGTAGGAATCCCGATTTGCCGGGATGGGCGGCCAAATCGGCTGCTATTTCACGGCCGAGATACGTACCAGTCGTATCCGCGTAAGCCTGCGACTCGCGCCGGTCCGTATTATCCGGCAGGGTGGCGCAACCGCTGACGGTAGTTAACGCTAATATTAAAATGCCTGCGTTTGTGATGATGTTGCGCAGCATATCAACTCCCTCCACCTTTAACAGCTTGGGCCTGGATGGCGGTGATGGCCACGGTGTTGATGATGTCCGGGATCGTGCATCCGCGGCTCAGATCGTTGACCGGTTTGTTCAACCCCTGCAACACCGGACCTATGGCGACCGCTCCGGCGGACCGCTGCACGGCCTTATAAAGATTGTTGCCGGTGTTCAAGTCGGGAAAGATCAGGATGGTTGCCCGTCCGGCAATGCTGCTGTCGGGCAATTTGGCGCGGGCTACGCCCATATCCACCGCGGCATCGTATTGGATAGGGCCTTCTACCATGAGGTCGGGTTTCCGCTTACGGACAATCTGCGTGGCCTCCCTGACCTTGTCCACATCTTTGCCCTGACCGGAGTGACCGGTCGCATAGGAACACATGGCGATGCGCGGTTCGATGCCATAGATGACCGCGGTTTCAGCCGAACTGATGGCGATATCCGCCAGCTCCGCGGCCGTGGGATCGGGATTGACCGCACAATCGCCGTACACGAGCACCCGGCTGGCCAGACACATAAAGAAGACGCTGGAGACGACAGATACGCCAGGCCGTGTCCGGATGATCTGCAGAGCCGGTCGAATGGTGTCTCGTGTCGTGTGCACCGCCCCGGACACCATGCCGCCGGCATCCCCGCCGTGGACCATCATGGTTCCGAAATAATTCACCGCTGCCATGGTGTCCGTAGCCATCTCCAGGGAGATGCCTTTGTGCTCGCGCAGGTCGTGGAACACACGGCCATATTCAGAACGCCTGACCGCCGTCAGCGGGTTGATGATGTCGGCGCCGGTCAGATCGAGCCCCATGGCAACGGCCTTTTGCGAGATGGTGTCCGGATTGCCCAGCAAGGTCAGGTGAGCTGCCTGGCGTTTCAACAGGATATCGGCGGCCCGTAATATGCGCTCTTCCTCGCCTTCCGGCAGAACAATATGCTGGCGATCGCTCCGAGCTTGTTCGATGAGCTCGTATTCGAACATCAACGGGGTTACCTGGGTTGAGCGGACCACATCAATTCGGCTTTCCAGGTGCTTTAAATCAACATGAGATTCAAACACCCCCAGGGCCGTAGCAATTTTGCGGTCGCTGGTGGCCGCCAATGAAGGCCGAACCTGACTGGCCGCCATGACGGTGGTGTAGGTATCCTCGTGAGTAACAAGGATCGGGATGGGCCATCGTGTTTGAAGGCCCTCAACCAGGCTCTGGACGGCGGGCTCCGGTGTAATTCCCCCGCTCAGGAGGAGCCCGGCAATGGTCGGGCAGGTATTGGATGCGGCGGCAGCCAGGCTGCCGAGGATGACATCCGCACGGTCTCCAGGGGTAATGACCAGGTCGCCTTCCGCGACATGTTGCAGGAAATTTGGCAGACGCATAGCGGCCGCCTTGATTCCCAGCACTTCCCGGTTTAGATCTTCCGATGCCCCATACAAGATGTCCGCCTGCAACTCGGTAGCAATATCGCCAATCGTGGGTTTCGCCAGGCTCGGCTCCTCCGGCAACAGATAAACGTCTTTACCGGAAAAGGCTGCGGTGCCCGGTGCGCTCTTGGCCGTATTCACTAGGTGAGGGTCAACCCGATTGACAATGGTGGCCAGGACCGTGCAACCTTTTTCGGCAAAGGTTTCCCGGGTTACGTCTACAGCGGCCTGAATCTTTTCAATTGAACGACCTTTGCCGTTTACTATGGCCAGTACCGGACTGCCCAGGTTGCGGGCCACATCGGCATTGAAATCGAACTCGAAGGCGGAAGCAATGCCGGTGAAATCGGTTCCTTCACAAAGGATGAAACGGCACTGCGACTGCATGGCCCTAAACCGGTCCATAATGGTTTTAAGGACCGACGCCATCCGCCCTTCGATGGTAAGCCGGCGGGCGTAATCATGGGTATAGGCATACATGTCATTGTAAGCCAGGGCCAATCCGTAGCGGTTCCGGATCAGTTCGATATTGTTATCTTTTACCTCATCGGAAGGGATGACCGGGCGGAAGTAGCCAACGCGTCCAATCCGCTTGGACAACAATTCCATGAGCCCTAGCGCAATTACCGACTTACCGCTTCTGGGTTCAATACCGGCAATGTAAAGACTTTGGGCCATTGCATACCTTGCATCTGTGCGCTTTATTCAGTTTTTAATCCGTCCGGGGAAGGACTGCCCAGCAATACAGCAATCCAGCGGGTTTCCGAGCTGCTTTCCAGGGCAATTTTGAATATCATGGTCAGGGGTACCGACAGGACCATGCCGACCATGCCCAGGGCCCAACCCCAGAAAACGAGGGAGAGAAAGACCACCAGGGTGGAGAGGCCTAAGCCCTTGCCCATAAAGCGCGGTTCTATGATGCTGCCGACGACTACATTGACTACCACGTATCCAGTTGCGGTCAGCAGGGCCGAGGGAAGTCCCAACTGTACCAGGGCCAGTAAAACCGCCGGGACAGCGGCGATGATCGAGCCGATGTTGGGCACGTAATTGAGCAGAAAGGCCAGCAGGCCCCACAGGATTGGGTGATTCACGCCGAGTATCACCAGCCATAGCCAGATGAGTATGCCGGTGGCCAGGCTGAATATGGTTTTGATTCCAATATAGCGGTTGACACTTTCGGTGAACTGACTGAATCCGGCCAGGGTTTGGTCGGGGTTGTCCAGGGCCAGGGCCAGTTTGCGCGGGAGGCCGGAGGCTTCCAGCATGATAAAAACCACGGTGAGCAATATTAGAAAGCCGTTGGCGAGGGCGCCACTCAATCCGGAGAGTAGCTGCGCGGTCAGCCGCATCACCTTGGCTGGATCGAAAAAGTCGCTGACCATCTGGGTGGAGATTTCAATATTATAGTTCTTCAGCCAGGCAATCATACCGGCGGTTTCTCCGGCCAGGCGGCGCTGGTACTCCGGCAGGGCCCGGGTAAAATCGTTGAGCGAGGCGCCGACCATTGCGGCCAGGATTAAAAACAGCACGATGACGCCGACCAGGATAGATAAAACCGCCAGGGCATCCGGGACACCCTTTTTCTGCAGCCAGAACAGAAAGGGGGTGCAAATGATGACGATGAAGACGGACAGCAGGAATGGGACCAGAATCGGTGCGGCTACCCGCATGCCGGCGACCAGGACGACAAAACAGGCCGACACGACCATGAAACGCGTCCAGTTTGACAGGCCCGGCTTGGTTTCCATGCATCCTCCCTGTGGCTATTTTACGTTTTTGGCAGCGCCGCTGAACTCCCCGATGATTTCGGCCCCGGTACCGCTTTGCCAGAGGTAAAGACCGATACCCAGCACGACGATCACGATTATGGGAAAGACCTTGTTGTCCCCAATGTCGCCCTTGACAACTTTTTTTACGTTCCAGAGCATCAACAGGACTATAACCCCGATGATAATGTTTTCAGTGGTCAAATACTCCATGCGAGCGGTATCCTCCATTATGCCGGTTTTACGTTATTGGTTCCTTGTCCTTATTCTTATAATTTGCATAGTGGGATGTAAAGCCTTACCATTTTGTGATGCTTTGAACGTAAAGGGTTCTTAAAGCCTCCTTGTAGTTTGTTCAGGTTGTGTTACATCCTTGGATGTCTTGACGGTTTTGGCGTTGTAGTATAAGATTGTAAAAAATTTACAGCATGTTAAGGGCTACCGGGCAATATTCCCAAGGTAAATCAAGCAGGTACTAAGTCGCAGTAAAATCCTAGCCCAGGCCACCGATTATGAAAGGAAGCATATCATGAAGAGCCTTATGACTGCGGTGTGGGTTATTCTGGCGCTTATATTGGTTTCGCCTGTTTCAGCTTCCACCGATGTTTGCCACCTGGCATCCCAGGCCGTGAAAATGGATCAGAAAGATATCGATGTTTTTTTCAAAGATAAGGTGGCCAGAAGGCTTTTGACAGGGCGGGGGCAGGTAAAGAGTGTCAAGCAGACCGCTGGTGAGGGCGTCAAAGGGAATTATCAGGTGGAAATTTTTTGCGCTCCGAATGTCCTTGTTCGTTTCCAGACAAACGAATTTTGGGTCAAGCGTCAGGGCGTCGTCAAAGGGGCCACCATCTCTTTTAGCGGGGAATGTACCCGCATGCACAAATCCCTGAACACGTTGAACGTCGTTATACGGGCTACAATCCGGTAATCTTTCGCGGCGGGCGGTAAAGCCATCCGGATGTCAACTCACCCTTAAAATCTGTTGCCGGCTCGCCGGCATTTTTTGGCATTGTGCTGACAAAACCGCAACCTGACAGGGTTGCGGGCAATCGGGACGTGTTTTTTCCACGCTCCGTAATCTTACAAGCAATAATTGATAACAGAGGTTGCTAGAATGAAACGACTTTGGTTTGACCTACATGAAAGCCTTTCAGACCGCAGGTTTTACTTGTTCACGATGGTCTTGTTTGTCCTGCTGACCATGGTATTTTCGATCGGTGGGTGCGGTAAGAAAGAAGAGCCGGTCCAAAAAGAGGTTGTGCGGCCGGTAAAAGCCATCACGATTCAGGCCGCCGGCACCAGTGCTTCGCGCAGTTATCCGGGGCAGGTGCGGGCGTCGCGCCGGGTCGATCTGGCCTTCAAAGTGGCCGGCCCCCTGGTGGAGCTGCCGGTAGAGGAGGGCCAGGAGGTCAGGCGCGGCCAGTTGATCGCCAAGATCCTGCCAAGAGATTTCAAGATCCGGCTGGACCAGGCCAAAGCCAAGGCGCTGGAAGCTGATCAGCAGTATCAGCGCTACCGTGACCTGTATGCCAAGAATCAGGTGTCTAAGGCCGACTTCGACAAATTTAAGAGCCAGCGGGATGTGACCGTGGCCCAGGAAGCGGATGCCCGCAACGCCTTGAAGGATACCAACCTGAAGGCCCCTTTCGAGGGCATTATCGCCAAACGCTATGTGGAGAATTTTGAAGAAGTCCAGGCCAAACAGCCGATTGTTTTTCTCCAGGATATTCGCCAGGTGGAAATGCTGCTGAATGTGCCGGAGAGTGAAATGGCCACGATCAGGGGAGAAATCCAGGCCAAGGCCTACGCCCAGTTTCCTACGGCGCCGGACAAACGCTGGGATTTAAGCATGAAAGAATTCTCCACCCAGGCGGACCCGAAGACCCAGACCTACCAGGTGGTCCTGGTGATGCCTCAGCCGGAAGAGATCAACGTCCTGCCGGGGATGACGGGCACGGTGGTGATTGAATTGTCGGGCGAGAGCGAGGCCGCTGCCGGGCCACAGATCATGATCCCGGCCATTGCCGTGGTGACTTCCGAAGAAGGCAACCCCTTCGTATGGGGCATCGACAAGGAGAACACAGTTAAGCGGCTGCCGGTGAAGGTCGGCCAGGTGACCGGCTCGGAAAATGTTGTTGTCCAGGAAGGTCTGAGTGGTGGAGAGGTGATCGCCGTGGCCGGGATGACCAAGCTCAAGGAAGGCATGCAAGTTCGCATCTGGGAAGAGTAGCCCGATAAGGAACCGATACCGATGAACATTGCGGAATTTTCTATAAAGAAAAGTGTAATTACGTGGACCTTGACCCTGTCGGCCCTAGTGTTGGGTTATTTTGCCTACCAGGATCTGCCCCGGCTGGAGGATCCGGAATTTGCCATCAAGGATGCCGTCGTGGCCACCCCTTATCCAGGCGCCTCTCCGGAGGAAGTGGAAAAGGAGGTTACCGAACAGATTGAAAAAGCTGCCCAGGAGCTGGGTCAGCTCCGGCGGGTGGAATCCTACTCCTCCCGCGGCATGTCGGTGGTGCGGGTGAAGATCCTCGACAAGTACGATAAAAACGCCCTGCCCCAAATTTGGGATGAACTGCGTAAACGGGTCGGCGATTATCAACAAAACCTGCCCCCCGGGGCTGGCCCTTCCATCGTCAACGATGATTTCGGGGATGTCTATGGGGTGTATTTTGCCATTACCGGCGACGGTTTTACCATGGCGGAAATAAAAAAGGTCGCGGAGATGCTCAAACGGGAACTACTTACCGTGACCGATGTGAAAAAAGTTACCTTCTTCGGTGAGCAGAAAGAGGCTATCTATGTGGAAATGTCCCGCACCAAGATGGCAGCTTTGGGGATTACGCGGACCGAGATCTTTAACGCCCTCACGGCCAAGAACCTGCCGGCGGACGCCGGGCGGGTCAAGATCGGTCCGGAATACATGGCCTTCGAGCCCACCGGCATATTCAGAACGGAAAAGGATTTCGGCGACCTGCTGATCAGCAGCCGCGGCAGTCGGCTTATCTACCTGAGAGATGTTGCGGATATACAACGTGACTATGTGGACCCGCTGGCACGGTTGCTGCGCATGAACGGAAAGCCAGCGCTTGGGCTGGCTATTTCTACGGTCCAGGGCGGCAATGCCGTGACCATGGGTAACGCCGTAGGGGAACGGATCAATCAGCTGATGGACCAGATTCCCCTGGGCATGGAGCTGCAAGTGATTGCCCTGCAATCGGAGACGGTGACCCAGGCGATCAATTCGTTTGTGGTCAACCTGGTCGAAGCCGTGGCCATCGTCATTGTCGTTTTGCTGATTTTCATGGGGTTGCGCAGCGGTCTGATCATTGGCTTTATCCTGGTACTTACCATTGCAGCCACATTTGTGGTCATGGGATACTACCAGATTACCCTGGAACGGATTTCCCTCGGGGCGTTGATTATTGCGCTCGGCATGCTGGTGGATAATGCCATTGTGGTGGTGGACGGCATGAAGGTGCGCATGGAGCAGGGCATGAAAGGGATGATGGCCGCCAAGGAGGTGGTCGGCCAGAATTCCATCCCGCTGCTGGGCGCCACGGCCGTGGCCGTACTGGCCTTTGCCTCCATCGGCGGCATGGAAAACAGCACGGGTGAGTACACCCGGTCCCTTTACTACGTGATTCTTATCTCCCTGTCACTAAGCTGGTTGACGGCGGTTACCACGACTCCGCTTATCACGAAGCTTTTCGTGCTTGGCAAGAAAAGCAAAACGGCTACGGATGAGCCCCAAAAAGATCCCTATGGTGGGAAATTTTACCAGCTCTATAAAAAGAACTTGAAGCGGGCGATCCAATTTCGCTGGTTAACCATCGGGGGCGTGGTGGGTCTTTTTGCGCTGGCCATGGTCGGGTTCGGATACGTGGACAACATGTTCTTCCCGCTCTCCACGCGCCCACAGTTTCAGATCGAGTGCCACTTCCGGGAAGGCAACCACATCCGGGAAACGGAAGATGCCGTCAGCCGCATTGAGGAATACCTGAAAAAATACGAAGAGGTGACCGATGTGGCGGCGTCCATCGGTGGGGGCCACCCGCGGTTTCTGTTGACTTACGGCGTACCCGTGGATGCGTCTACCCAGTACACAGGTGTTTTGGTCTCCGTTAAAGATTACAAGGCCATTGACCAGATCTTCATCCCTATCTAGGATGATCTGAGCGAGATGTTTCCTGACGCGGTAATCAACGTGAAGAAATTTGCGCTGGGTCCCGGTGAGGGCGGCAAAATCCAATTGCGGATCAATGGGCCGGATCTGGCGACCTTGAGAGCCATGGCCGCGACAGTCAAACAGATCATGTATGCCGATACCGGGACCCGGGCGGTCCGTACTGAATGGGGTGAACAGGTTAAGCTCATTCAGCCGGTATTGGCCGAAGATCGCGCCCGCCAGCTGGGCTTTGACCGGCCGACCATTGCCCGGGCAATACAGTCGAATTTCTCCGGCACGACAACCGGGCTATACCGGGAGGGCATCGAGCTGATCCCGATTATCGCCCGGGCGCCGGACCCCGAACGACTCACCCTGGAGGATCTCGGCGACATGCAGGTGACCAGCCCGGTATCGGGCGAGAAGGTGCCCATGTTGCAGCTGGTCAATGGTCTGGAAACCCAAATCGAAAACGCACGCATATCACGCTACCACCGGCGCTCCATGATCAAGATCCACTGCGACGCCCGGACCGAACTGCCTTCGGTGGTCATGGGCCGGATCAAACCCAAGATTGAGCAGGCGCTGGGCGTCGATCTGGAGCTTTACCAGGGTAAGACGGTTGCTTCGGATAAATGGACCGCTGCAACCATACCGATTAAATATGACGACATCATCCCCTTGAAAGACAAGCCCGGCTATTTTATCGCCTGGTCCGGGGAGATGGAAGATTCGGCGGATGCGACTGCCAAACTGGCGGACAACATCCCCATTTATTTTGGCATGATGATACTGGCGGTCATCTTCCTGTTCAATGCGTTCCGGCAGCCGGCCATCATTTGGCTGACCGTGCCGTTGTCCCTGATCGGCGTGACCGCCGGGCTGCTGATGTTCCGGCAACCGTTCGGGTTCATGGCCCTGCTGGGTCTGATGAGCCTGTCGGGTATGCTGATTAAAAACGCCATCGTCCTCATCGACCAGATTGACCTGGAAATCCGGGAGGGTAAGGATCGGCTGCAGGCGGTGATCGATTCCGGGGTCAGCAGGATGCGGCCAGTTTCCATGGCGGCTCTGACGACAATCCTGGGTATGATTCCCCTGTTGCAGGATGATTTTTTTATCGCCATGGCGGTTACCATCATGTTCGGCTTGGGGTTTGCGACCGTCCTGACCCTGGTGGTGGTGCCGGTGCTGTATGCGACCTTCTTTAAAATACCGTATGATAAAAATACGGCGTAAATTGTCGGGCCTCCCGTGCTGACCGCCGTAATTGGAGACGGATCGATAACAAGGAGATTTTTGATGAACGCCAGGAAAATGCTCAAACCGGCAGTCTTGCTGCTGATCCTGATACTTCTGTTGTCCTCCGGCAATGCTTTTGCCGCCCGGAAGACCTTCAATATCGGTGTCATGACCGACGGCCCCCTGGCCCGTTACCAGGAGATAGTGGAGATTTATCAAAAAGAAATCATCTCCATGGCCAGTAGTGAGTTCAATGTGAAGTTCCCGGCAGATAAGCAACTAAATGGTGGCTGGACGCTGGCGGGCGTCAACCAGGCCATCGACCTTTTGCTGGCCGACCCCCAGGTGGATATCGTCATCACCCTGGGCGAGGTAAGCACCAACGAGGTGTGCAAACGGCGCAATCTGACCAAACCGGTAATTGCGCCTTTTGTCGTCGATGCGGAAATCCAGGAGCTGCCGGTCAAGGGCAATACCAGCGGAGTCAAAAATCTGAGTTACATCAATACCTATCGCAATTTCAGCCGGGCCATCAAACGGTTCCAGGAGGTGGTGCCGTTTAAGCGCCTGGCAGCCCTGTCCGACCAATTTGCCATCGAGGCCATCCGCAACCTGCAGCGCCTGGTGGGCCCGATAGCCCGCAAGGCCCAAATCCGCATCGAGATGGTCCGGGTTACCGACTCGGCCGACGAAGCCTTGCAGCGCATACCACCCGGGGTAGATGCGGTGCTGACAACCGCTCTGCCACGTTTCACACCGGCCGAGTTTCGAAAATTGACCGATGGTTTGATCGAGCGGCGCCTGCCTAGCATGACCGTGACGGACTATGAAGAGGTGGAGGAAGGGGTTCTGGCAACCACGGTTCCGCCTTCTGCCAAACAGCAGCTGGCTCGCAATGTGGCCATCAACACCTACGAGGTGATGCGGGGCGAACCGGCCGGCAATCTCTCCACCGTTTTCAATGAGGGCGAGACCCTTACCCTCAACATGGCGACAGCCCGAGCCATCGGCATCCATCCCGGCTGGCGGGTGCTGACCGAGGCGGAACTACTCAATGAGGAACCTGGTGACCGCGATCAAAAAATCACCCCGTTCGAAGCGGTGCGGGAGGCCCTGGTGGCCAATCTCGACCTGGCGGCAGCCGGGAAAAACGTGACCGCCGGCGAACAGAGCGTGAAAGAACGTCGCAGCGGGCTGCTGCCCCAGATCGGGATCAGTTCCCAGGCCCGGATTATCGACAAGGACCGGGCGGAAAACTCTTTTGGATTGAACCCGGAACAATTATGGACCGGAACGGCCGCGGCCAGCCAGCTGATATACTCGGAAAAAACCTGGGCGAACTATGAGATCGAAAAGCATCTGCAAAATGCCCGTGTGGAAGAATTGACCACGGTAAAATTGGACATCATGCAGCTGGCGGCCACCGCTTACCTGAACGTGCTGCGCGTGAAAAGTATCGAGCGGATCCAGAAGGAAAACCTTAAACTGACGCGAGCCAACTTGGAGCGCGCCCGCGTACGTCAGTCCACCGGCGTGGCCGGCCCCGAAGAGGTTTATCGCTGGGAAAACCAGATTGCCAACAGCCGGCAGTTGGTGCTGCTGGCCGAATCAACAACCCTGGATGCCATCAATGCTGTCAACCGAATCCTAAACCGGCCGCTGCAGGCGCCGTTTGTCCCGGAAGAAGTTGATTTTAAAGATCCTTTGACTGCGATAGGTTCCCCGCGACCCCATCAATACCTTGCCAATGAAAAAGCATTGAATGAGATGCGCGATTTTCTTGTCAAGGAAGGCCTGCTGGCCTCACCGGAGATCAAACTGCTGGAAGCAGCCATTGAGGCCCGCGAACGCTCTTTGACGGCAGCCAAACGTGATTTTTGGCTGCCCACCTTCGAATTGGCCGGGGATGTGACTGAAGAGTTCAACCGCAGCGGGGCCGGCAAAGACCGTCCGCTGGGCACGGAGGCAGATTCAACCTCTTGGAGCGCCGGTGTTTTAGGGTCGATCCCGATTTTCACCAGTGGCCGTAAGACCGCGACCCTGAGTCGGACTCGCGAGGAACTGGCCGGCTTGAACTACCAGCGCAGTTCCACCGAACAGAGGGTTGAAGAACGGATTTACAATGCCGTCCACCTGGTGAGATCTTCCTATCCCAGCATCGGGCTGTCCAGAGACGCCGCCCAAGCCGCCCAGTTGAACCTGGAACTGATCACCGACAAATACATCCGGGGCACCAAGTCGATTATCGACCTGATCGATGCCCAGAACCAGGCCCTGACATCGGACCAGCAGGCTGTCAATGCGGTCTATGATTTTTTAATCGACATGATGACGGTCCAGCGTTCCATTAGCCGCTTCCTTTTTTATGAATCCAAAGAGGATCAGGATGCCTGGTATGATCAGCTGGATCAATTTATCCAGGAAAAGCGCCGAGTTCGTCCGGTGTTAAAGAAATCGCAAGGTTAACTTTTTGTATAATTTGTGTGTACGCAAAAACAGCGAACCATTGGGTTCGCTGTTTTATTTTGGTGCGGAGTTTGCTCAAAGGCGCATGTGCGCCGGAGTTTTCACGAAGCCGGAAAAAGGCATCCTGAATAAAGTTGATCGTCCTATCTTCCGTCGTGCCCGATAATTGCATTCAAGGATTGGGGGGTCAACCGTCATGCCGGCGAAGGCCGGCATCCAGCGGTTTTTCCTTTAGGTGGCCTGGATCCCGGCCTTCGCCGGGATGACAGGGCCCAGGAAAGATGCTCCTTGACTGCTTATCTAGTGTCCATCCAAAAATAGCGTTCTGGATGAAAGCGATTAGCCATTAGCTTTTAGCAGTTAGCTCAATGAATTTTGTTTTCAATCACTTAACTAACGGCTAATGGCTAACAGCTAACGGCTCCATCCGGAAATTTATAATTTTCGGATTGACACTATCTAATAACGGCTAGATACTTCTTCGCCATGAGCGTATGCTTGTTGTCCGGAAAATTCTTCACCAACCACTGGACGATTTTTTTTGCTTTAACCGTATCGTTTAACTTTTCGTTGAACAGTTTCGCCATCAGAAAATAGACCGTGGGAATATCCGGATGGTCCGGATAAGCCCGACTGAACTGCACACAGGCCTGCATGGCTGCTTTCGACTGGCCGCGTGCAGCCAGCCACTGCGATAGCTTGCTCAAGCCATCCGCCTTGGGTCGGAACTTAGCATCAAGCGAAAGGCACTCGCTATAAATTTCACAAGCCGTCTGTTTTTCACCCTCCTCCGCTAGCAAATCCAAATAGGTCTTGGCATGTATCAAGAGGTCGGAAATCTGCTGGCTGCTTTTGAGTAAATCGTAGTAAATGCCTGCCAGTTCAGGATCTTCAATCTTGCCCCGGGTTCCGGCCCGGATAAAAGCCAGGGCATCTTCTTCCCGGCCAGCTTCCACAAGTTCAGCGGCTCTAGCAGCCATTGATTTCTTGGGAGCTGCCGGCTGCTGCAATTGGGCGGGGGGCATTCCCGGTGCACTCTCAGCTTTTTCCGGGCGGCGTTTAAATATCGACCTTACGATTGCCCAGATAGCGGACAAAACGGCCAGAATCCCTAGAAAAACCGCTTTGCCGCCTTTGGCCAGCATTTTGAAAATGCCGAATTTGGAAGCGGCTGCGGCCGCACCGCCGGCCACCAGGGCGGTCAGGCCGATTTTAGCAAGCTTGTCCCCCTTGACATATTCGGCGTATGATTTTCCCTGCTTGTAACTGAAACTGTCCAGGATGCCGTTCACATTACCGATCAGTGATTGAAACTCGTTCAACCCGGTCACCAGTACCACCGACATGTAGCCGTGGCGGCCCAATAGCCGGGTGTTGTAGTTGACAATTTTTTCACCATTTTCTTCACCCAGTAAGGCCCAGACAAGATTGTGGGTATTTTCGTCGTAGTGGGGCTCGATCTGCCATCCGATCAGCTCGACCGTCGAAAAGCCCTGCTTGGCCCGCTGGCGGTTGGAATATTCGGTTGCCTCGCGTATGCTTTCAAAGATGGCATCGGCATCCAGATCCTCTTTCTCGTCATCTTTTATATAGCCCACCGGATCGTACTCGAAGACGATGTACCACGGGTCCCCGTTTTTAGGTGCAATCAGTCCCGTTTCCCGGGAACTGACCGGGTTGCCGATGGACCGCATCAACTTGCGGGTGTCGGCCGCATTGGCAAACAAATATTCAAAATCAAGAGACAAGAGCGCCAGATTATCGCCGAGACCCACCGTTCCCGGGCCCTCGATCCAGTTCACCTGGGGAGCCTGTCCGGAGGCATTCACCGGGAGGACAACTACAATCAAGAGAAAGATAATGGCGGGGCCGAATCTTCGGTCTATCAAGCGTTTCATTTTTCAATCTCCTCTTTTTGCTTCCTGGAAACCAGGAGGCTTTAGTAGGCTTTCAGCGCCACGGCGCAGTCGCTGCAGCTGTTGTATCCGTCACGGTATTCGGTGAGGCAAACCGGACAGTAGGCGACGGCCGCGGGTTCATTTTTCTGCGGCTGCGCAAATACGTCGTCAATGGTCAAGGCGACCTCTTCTAGTAGCGTTTGCATGGCGGTGGACCGCATGGGCCAGTAGTCCTGCCAACCAAATTTATCACTATATTTCCTCGTGTTTTCGATAAGATGTAGTTCTCGACGCATTAAGCTTTTAAAATGTTCTTCTGGTAAAAGTAGCGCGGACACAGCCATGCAATCGAAGGTGGAAAGCAGATTGCGCGTCAGGTGAACAGAAATGTGCATGACAGATACCGGCGAGAAAAGCATGGTGGCAATTAGCTTATATAAGCTGCTGTTATCTTTTGAATATAAGCGTTTGTGTAAGCTACAGGCCGTGGCGAAAATACTTCCATAAACAAGCACCATTAAAATAACCAGACTGACCATAAATTCAGGGTCCACCGGAACCAGATAAAGGCCGGCCGGCAGCAGAGTGAAGAAACAGGCGAACATCAGGGCACTCATCAGATTGATGCGGTTGGCTTTTAAGGACCAACGATCATAAGCGTTGCGAACGGCCTTCAGATCTGCGTCCTTGTGGATACCGGCCTCGATGGCGGGTTTTCTATCCGCAAAGGCCAACGCACACAGCTTTGAGAGTCTCTCGGCCCATAATGTAGCTTCCTGCGGTGAACTGGTTCGGATGGAGGGACCTTCGCTCAACTTCAAAATGTTGCCGTCAGTAGAAAGCGATCCAATACCGGCGAACGCGCTGAAGGCAAAATGATCAGGTCGATGTCGATTGTCCTGCTTGCCGCCGTCTGTTAGCGGGTGATAAATGCCGCTGGCTGTCAGGCCAAAAGGTCTTTTGCCGGTTATGAGCAGGTTGTCACCGGGAAAAAAGCCTGCCAGATGGAGCCCCGTATTCAGTTTCCGGAAACTTCCGCCAAACGTGGAACTAAAGGCAACCTGTTGTTTCCCAAAATAAAACAGGCAGTCTGCAAGGTAGAGAGCTACCAGGTAGGGATACAATATGGAAATCAATTCCAGCATTGCCCGATCCTTAATGTGTATCTAATTAAATCGTTTCTTAAGCTTCTAGGGGCTGTTTCTAAATTAGGATTTTGGTTCAAGGCCAAGGCGGCCGTGAGGTTCCAACCGGAGAAATACATGCGGTATTTCGAGGATTGGAACCGAGCGCCCAACACCGGGATTGGGCCAAAAGGCAATTTAGAAACAGTCCCTATATATGGTTATCGACCTGATACCGCCGCGCTTTAGCTTTGAAGATGAAAAGGAAGAGAATTGCAGTATCGGCAACTATTTAGCTTGCAAATGATCCACTGGAGAAATAGAGTCGGCTATTTGATTAGAAGCTATCACAAAAAGCGCTTTTTAGTCCAATCTGCCCGGGGAGGATAAATCTCGATGTTGGCTGTGAATGGTAATCCCTCAAAATACTTAAGTATTCTTGTAGGTCGACATACACAACCGCCTTGAATTGTTGAAGAGCCCGCGTGCATTTAGCGGGGAACTAAAATCCGATTCCTATGATAGCTGCTACCAATTATTGATAAATCGACCTATTGCCAAGTGCTCCGCACAGATGACCTGACGAACCGGAGAACGCTCAACTATGCTAAATCTATTGCTTTATTCAGCGGCGGTAGTGATCTGGGGCTGTACCTGGCTGGTCATCAAATTCCAATTGACCCAGGTGCCGCCGGTGCTTTCGGTGGCTTACCGTTTCGGATTGGCAGCTACCATCCTCTTTATTTTCTGTTTCTTTACAAACCGGTCGTTACGATTTTCCGCCCGGCAGCAGTCCCATCTGGCCCTCTATGGCGGGCTGATTTTTTGCTGCGGTTACATTCTCTGCTATCAGGCCAGCATCTTTCTTACCAGCGGTCTGCTGGCAATTGTCTTTTCGCTCATCCAGGCCATGAATATCCTGAACCTGCGCTTGTTCCTCGGGCGACCGGTACGCCTCAGGGCCGTGACCGGCGGATTGATTGGTCTTTGCGGCCTGTGTCTGGTTTTCCGGAATGAAATCCTCTCCTTTAGCTTGACAGCCGGGGCCAAAGGGTTGCTGCTGGGTATCGTGGCGGCCTATTTTTCATCATTGGGCAATGTGGCGGCGGTCAAAAACGATACCAATGGGGTTCCCGTAGCCCAGGCCAATGCATTCGGTATGGCCTATGGCGCCCTTTTTACACTGGTAGTCCACTTTTTACTCGGGGGCAGGCTGGAGATTGACGGTTCTATCGGGTATCTGGGCCCGCTGCTCTATCTGGCGGTGTTCGGGTCCGTTATCGCTTTTGGCTGCTACTTTGCCCTTGTAAATCGCATCGGGGCCGACTATGCGGCCTATTGCGCAACCCTCAGTCCGATCATCGCGATGTTTCTCTCCTGGCTTTTCGAGGGCTACGTGTGGACGCTGCCGGCCCTGATTGGCATGATAGCAGTCCTGGCGGGCAATGTCATCGTCCTTACACCTGGTAAAGTTATCAAGAGGGCGTATCGCGTTGCCGGCTGGTCCTGAAGCGAGGCCTATGAAGAATACCTCTTTTTGCTCTAATTCGGCGTTGGGCTCAGTTTTGGCGCTTAAGTGCCGGTTTTCAAGTCATCAGGCGCAACCTTTAGCGCTATCCTCGAAATACTTGAGGTGAAGAGGTTTTGTTGGTTTTAATTGTACATAGTCGCACGTGCTGGAGATATACCAATCGCAATAAAAACCATTATAGAAAAAAGGGGGGGGTGTGCATCTACAATTAATGCGCATCAGCACAGGTGCGGAAAGCACTTCTGGATCTCTCTACATTGACGGAGAATTCGCTTGTTTTGTCCTGGAAGACACGAAGCGTATCAAAAAGGTCGCAGGCGAAACCCGCATCCCGGATGGTCTATATCGGATAGACCTGCGCCAGGAAGGCGGGTTGAACCGAAAATACGCCGAACGCTATGGCAATATGCACCATGGGATGCTTTGGCTACAGGACGTGCCTGGATTCGAATGGGTTTATATCCACACCGGCAACAAGCGGGGGCACACCGAGGGTTGTTTGCTGGTGGGCGATAGCCTGAACAACAATCAGTTGGTGGATGGATTCGTAGGGAAATCGCGGGATGCCTACCAGCGGATCTATCCGAAAATCGCGGATGCTATAGAATCTGGCGAAAAGGTGACTATAAGAGTTTCCAACCTGGGTTAGGATTCATTCCAACCGGTGCCGCGGAAAAAAGTATAGCAGAAAGTCCCATCCTCCTCGGTTGCCTGATAAAGTCCCCGGATACCTTCATCAAAGGTCGCCTGATCGGTCAAGTTCAACTCCAGGGCCGTTTCCCGGACGCCTTCGATCATGGCAGTGAAGGTGTTTTTCGAAAACCCTTCCACCAGTTCCGGTTTGGAATCATCCGCGTAAACGATTTTGGGTACGACCACCGATGAAGTAAATCCGGCTTTTCTTAAAAGAGGGTATAGCTCACGTCCTATAAGCGAATTGCCACCAGCCAGGGCCTGGCTTTTGATCAGACAGTCGACGGCTTCCATGGCCGCCTCGCTGTGCGGGTGGCAGTAAAAGGAGCCATGGTCGCCTTCTACAACAGTTATTGACCCACCGGTTTTCAACACGCGTTTCAATTCCAAAAGGGCCTTATCCGGGTTTTTGAGGTGTTCCAGCACAAAACAGACAAACACATGATCAAAGGATTCATCTTCGAAAGGCAGGTCATAAATGTCGCCCTGCTTGAAGGTCACGTTGGATAGATGGGCAGTCCGGGATTTTGCCTTTTCAAGTGATTCGGAGGAGACATCCATGGAGGTAATGATTGCCTCCGGGTTGTTGGCAGCCAGCGAGATTGTTTGGGACCCTGTGCCGCAGCCCGGCTCAAGGATGCGGCTGCCTGGTAGAAAAATCGCCTCGCCGTGGATGATGTTGACCAGGGCATCGGCCTGGTCCTGCAGGCGGGTCGTTTCGCGTTGGGAATATCCATGTACATAGTCTGGCATACTGCGTTCCTTTCAAATCGGGTGGAAATTATACATTTTAGTACACATATCTCGCACAGAGGTGCAGAGAAAACCATATTAATTTTCGACTGCGCCGGTTAAAACCAAGAAACTTATTGGCTATGAGCTCTAAACGATCTTTCGCACGATAGTGCAACGACATCTTGGTTTTGTTTTCCCGACTGCGCTGGACTGTTCATTGATTCTCAGATTAAGGAGGACGTCTCTGCGCGAGATAATCAATGGTTTTGGTTCTAGCAGTATAAAAGCCCAAATAAAAAATCTTGTACAATTTTGCAGTATTGTCCCGGGGTGACCCCGGTGAAGCTTTTAGAATGGCGGGTAAGATAACTTTGATCGGTATAACCGGTTTCAGCGGTCGCCGTGGTGATGGATATTCCGGCGGCAATGATTTCCCGGGCTTTTTTTAACCGGGTCTGGATGAGTTAGGGGTGGGGCGGCAGACTGGTTTCCTTTTTATATTCGAGGTTAAAATGAAACGGGCTCAGACTAGCAAGATCGGCCAGGTCGCCAAAGGTGTCTTCTCGAGTTCGAACAAAAAATAACCCGAGTAGACCCTGCAAGGTCCACCCGGGTATTACCGCAACCATTCCTATCCTGTTTAGAGAATTACCAGGGTTTTGGTTAAAAGCGCCTGAAGATAGGAATGGAAACAGACCTAAAATCCGGGTGGACGCTTCTAATAATAAAAAGAAGCGTCCCCCAAAACGATTTTCGTGATGGTCTCGATTCAATTTGGGCCCATTGCGGAAACAGCTACAACACCGCTACAATGTATCTGTCAAGGGGTTGCTTTGAATCCAGCAAACCACCGAGAAAGCAACCCTCAACCTGTCTCCCGACCCGGCAACGTTTTAAAGTAGCGGGTGGCCGGGATATCCAGGCCCGCATAACGGCATATGGTTTCACCTTTGACGGTGTAGCCCATGGCCTCATAAAACCCGCCGTTTGTACGGGGGATGACGGTGTCAACGATTAGCCGGGTCACCTCCGGCCAGTTGGTGATCACCCAGCTTTCGAGCCAGCGTAGGCACTCACGGCCGCGCCCCTGCCCGAGGTGATCCGGATCTATATAGATCATTGGAAACTCGGCTTTATTCCGGGTAAGCCGCTTGAGGGTGAAAAACCCGCGGGGCACACCGTCTTCTTCTGCAATGAAAAATTCACCGGCCTTTTGCATACGCAGGTAATCATACAGGGCGTATGCATCGACGCAGGCGGATATTTGAACGGGCGTCAGTTCATCCACAAACAATTCGGTAAAAGCCCTTTTGCGAATGGTGTAGCAAAAAAGGGCATCTTCATAAGCAAACGTTCTAAAGTGCATCAAGAAAACATTTCGCCGTCGCGATTCCATCAAAGGCACACAGCGAACCTTATCTTTATCTGTGGTTAGTTGGATGTCTAAATCCGAAATACGAAGCACGGCATGTTCTCAAGGTTCACGCCGCAAATTCGAAACAATATCGAATGACAAAAATCCAAATGCACAAGCAATCTATCTGTCTGGCCTGTTATTAGAGGCCTTGTTTTGGTCATTGGGTCATTGGATTCTATAATTTGTTTAGAATCTCGATATTCGGATTTCGACTTTTTGCAATACCTGTGCGTTACACGGTGTCATGCATTGTAAGGCTCTCAGCGATCCCAACACTAAAACGTCATGGCCGTGGCACCTTCACACAGTTCAAAGAGCTTGGGAGCACCTGCGAACTGAATCGTCTCATACACATCGGCTTCGCCAACCTGGCGAGCTTCGGCACAGGGGATTCAGAGGTATATGGGGACATTGTTGTCGATGAGGTAAAACAGATGGCCGGAAGCTTCATCGCCGGTCGGGGCGACAACGTTGTCAATCAAGCCCTTTTTGGCCAGAGGCACCGCATCGTCGGTCATGAAAAGGGCGACATCGTGGCCTTGCTCTTTGGCCGCCTTAGCGAGCTGCAGTCCCCGGGTCGCACGGGTAGGATCCTCAAGGCCGCGGGTTAAAACAAATACAAATTTCTGCACGGTAAGCCCTCCTTGTGTTGAAGTTATTGAGGTGCTCATAATACCAGATATCCACAAACATCAAAACTAAATCCTGAACGGATTACAATTGTCGGGTGGGTGGGCACACGAAATCCCATCAAAACGAAACATGGACGCGGCCTCTGCAGCTATTGCCATGATGGATAGCATGCATAGTTTATTTCCAAGGGGACGCTACAGTTAGTCCACCACTGGAGGTGGACACCCGCCACCCGTGCTTGACTTAGGTCAATGTAAATTAGGTCGGTTTGGTTATAATTAATGAGAGATTTTGCCAGGCTGTGTGGACAGACCATGGTTTTTGCTATCTGTTTGGAAATTCGTCTAAAGGGATATTGATGACCACTGATTCTGGAAAAAAAGATGCCCCACCGGCCAAACTGAATTGCTGGCAAGTGATGGCCTGCGAGCGTGAACCGGGCGGGAAAAAAGCCATGGAATCCGGTCCCTGTCCGGCCGCCGTCGATCAAAGCTATGACAATATTCATTCGGGTAAATGCGGCGGTCGGATATGCTGGGCGGTTACCGGGACACTGTGTGGAGATTGCCAACAGGGCTCATTTGTCGAGAAGCGTGCAAACTGCCTGGAATGTGACTTCTTTAAAATGGTCCAGGAAGAAGAGGGCGTCGCCGGGTTGCAAACCAAATTTCTACAGTTTATCAACCGCACCGGCAACAATACCCTTCTGGAAAAAATGAGTTTTCGCCATATCCGGGCCGGAACCCGGTTTGTGACCCAGGGAGAAGTGGAGGACACCGCCTATATTATCCAAAGCGGGTCTTGTCTGGTCATCGTTGAGAAGGACGGACAACTCCACCCGGTCGATCACTACGGGGAGGGTGATATTGTCGGCGGTCTGGGAATCTTGACCGGGGAGCCTCGCCGAGCGCACGTGGAGGCCGAGACTGATCTGGATGTATGGGTGATGACCCGGAGCCAATTTGACAAAATATCCGGTCAGGAACCTGATGTTCTGGACTTTTTGACGGAACTCGTGGCCGATCGGCTGGACAGTCGGCGGCCGACCGCCTACCGCACCATCGGAAAGTATGTCGCCACTGATATTATCGGCCGGGGTGCCTTCAGTATCGTTTACAAAGGTGAACACCGTAGCCTGGGGATGCCGCTGGTCATAAAAATGATGCGGCATGATATGGCCCAGAATGAGAATTTTCTTGAGAATTTTCGCAATGAGGCCAAAATCATTGCCAGCCTCAGCCATGATCACATCATCAAGGTTTATGATTTTGAAGAGCGATATCGAACCCTTTTTATCATCATGGAGCACATCAAGGGCGAATCGCTTGCCAATATGATTACGCGCCTGCGGGTGCTGCCCCCGCGACTGGCAGCCGATTATCTAGGCCAAGTCTGTGCAGCCTTGGAATATGCCCATGAGCGCGGGATCATCCACCGGGACATCAACCCCTCCAATATCATTGTACAGCCTAATGACCGGGTGAAGGTTCTTGATTTCGGACTGGCCTGCCCCGAGGGTACGGAAGATTTTGAGAATACCGGCACGGCGCACTATATGGCGTCCGAGCAGATTGATGGTGCCCCGGTGACAGGCCGGACAGATCTTTACGCCCTGGGCATCACCGCTTACGAGATGGTGACTGGCCGGCGGCCTTTCGAGGCCCAGAGCCTGCAGGAGCTTCTTGAACTGCACCGGACCAGCGATATCCCCGACCCAGCCGAGGTTGTGCCGCAGTTGCCGGATGAACTGCGAACTTTTATACTGACAGCGGGTCGGTGTGATCCAAAGCGGCGCTACCCGGATGCCGCCCAAGCCCGCCAAGCGCTACGGCCGCTCATCCAGCGTTCCGGCTTGACGCATAACCATCTCACCATCGAAGAGCAGAAGATGTCGACGCTTTTTCTGGTCTATGATCAACAAAACCAGCTGGCGCTCAATAGATTGGTGGAGGAGTTCAGCAATAAAGCCCAGGCCCTTAATGTAAAAGTGAAGCTTGCCGATTTCAAAGACCTGTAACAGCCAAAACTATAACTAAGCGGCCGGCCCGATGTGTTTCGATATGGGTGTCTCGTGAAAAAAACTTCTAAAATTAACTGCTGGGAATTTATGGACTGCGGGAGAGAGCCCGGTGGGAAACGGTCTGCTGAACTAGGTGTCTGCCCGGCTGCGGAAAGCAAGGCTTTTAACGGTCTCTATGAGGGTAAAAACGCCGGTCGGGCTTGCTGGTTGGTCGCTGGAACGTTTTGCAACAGCCGAATCCAAGGTTCCTTTGCCAAGAAACGCACATCTTGTAAAGGGTGCCGGTTCTATCAGCAGATACATGGCGAGGAGGGCACCACCGGCCTTGATCTGGGGTTTGCCATGATCGCTGCGCACACCCATGTCGGAACCGCTAAAGATGCCAACGAAGATCGTTACCTGGTCAAACCCTTGATGGACAATACCATTTTATTGGTGCTTGCCGATGGTTTGGGCGGAGGTGTTTTTGGCGACTATGCCGCTGAAATTGCCTGTGGAAAGTTCGCCAGCGTAGACTGTGCTCCCCAGGGCCGGGAAGAGACCCTGCTGGTCGATTTGATTCGAACCATCGACTTGGCCATTCACGACTTGGCAGAAAACGATTCTGAATTGAGGGGCATGGGCAGCACTCTGGTTTGTGTTTTGCTCCGCAAGGGGCGGGCTTACTGGGCCCATGTCGGTGACAGCCGACTGTATGTACATACTGGAGGAGAATTGAAGCGGGCTACCCGCGACCAGATGCTGTCCCGGTTTCTGTTGGAAGAAGGCGAAATCACTGCCGAGCAGGCACGGACCCACTATTCGCGCAATGTCCTGGACCAATACCTGGGTTGCGGCCATGTGGAACCCGAAACCGGTTATCTTGATCTCGATACCGTAGATATTCTCCTGCTGGCCACCGATGGCCTGCACCGGCAGATCAGCAAAAAGGGTATCCAGACCCTGCTCAGCACACCGCAATCACTTGAAGCAAAGGCACAGGCCCTTGTCCGTGCGGCCATTGATGCCGGCGGAAAGGACAACATCACCGTGGTTCTGGCGGCCTTACAGGAGGAAGATGCGGAGGCAACTTAGGTGCTGAAAGGTGGCCTTACCGCTGATTCGACGCTACCAGATCATCTGGCAGCCGGATCAGGCAACCCTTTTCAAAACCCAAAAGCTATTCAACCGGGGCTGGGGCCTGTATCGGCTTGATGGTAAGCGTGGTTGTCTTCCCATTGAAGCGGTTCATTTTCAACCGGACAATATTCTCTCTGTTTACATTCTCACCCAACCCGGTTCCCCTCATTGGTAGAGCCGTACCACCCGAGCGCAGCCAATTAACCCCCGTGACCGTCTCGAAACCTTTCACAGACTTGGCGTAAACCACATCACAATTTACGGCATCCCGGCAGAGCAAATTGAAGATGTGCCCGGCGGAAGAGAGTATGCAGGACCCCGCGGTATGGCTACTTATCTGGTAATCGAACGCATTCTGTCGCAGATAGTCTACGAGTTTTAAAGAGCGGTGGAATCCACCGTTGCGGGAAAGCTGGATACTGAAGGCATCATACAGGCCCCTGGAGACAATCTGCTGCACATCTTCAATCGTCTGTGCGGATTGCCCGGCAATAAGTTTGATACCCATCGGTTTCAATGTGCCGGCCACTTGTGCGAGTCCGTTTTCCCCCAAAGGCATCAGGTCTTCAATAGCACAGACGGGAAACCTTTCCAGCAGGGGCATGTGAGCCTGGGTGATCTCCGGATTCCAAGCGAGCCCGGGATCGAGGCTGAATGTACAGCGGCTATTGAATATGCTCGTAATCGTCTCCAGGCGATTGAGCGTTTTTTTAGGGTCGACCCCGACGCCGAGGCGTACCTGGCGGATGCCCAGTTTATCCGCCGCCCGGCAGAAGGCAACCGCCTGCCGTTTGCTGAGTCCGCTGGGAATCGCTGCTGTATAATTGATAAAAGTGGTGTAATAGTGACTTGGGAAATAGGCGGACAAAGGCTTGTCCTGTTTGCGACCCAGAATATCCAATAGGGCTGTCTCAATGGCGCAGACCACAGGGTTCAGGCTGGGAAGTGGTGGCAGGCTCTCGATATAAGCCTGGATTTCGTAGATGCTGCTCAGGTTCCAAGGAAATGAATTTACCGATAGAAAGGCTGCGGCCGCTTTGATCCAATCTTCCAGAAAGATCTGCTTTTGAGGCGGCAGGCAGCCTTCACCATAACCGCGGAACCTGTTTTTGGCATCGCTGATTTCAATGACGATGTTTGTGAAACTAACCGGAGAGTGGTTTGGGGTGGAGGATCGCAGTCGTAGGGGAATCCGAACAGGATAGATTTTAATTACGCCGATTTTCATGTTTTTCTGGAATCAGGATTTTAAATGATGCACCACCGGTATAGTCCCGGTCAATCTCGATGCTGCCGTCGTGCGCCTGGATATTCTGATGCGCGATAAACAGACCCAATCCGGTGCCTTTGTGCAGTTTGCTTTTGTGCTTGGTGGAAAAGTAGGGATCAAAGATTTTCTCTTCTATCTCAACCGGGATGCCCGGCCCGTTATCGCGGATCTCAATTTCAATTTGACGATGGCCGTTATTCTTTCCAGACAGTGACGTCAGGATAGAGACCTCCCCTTCATCCGGCGTGGTCTCGACGGCGTTGGTCAGAATGTTGAGGATGGTTTGCTTCATTTTCTTCTCGTCCAGGGTTATCGGTCCAATGTCTCCGGAGAGAAACGTGGTGACCGATATACGGCGGGATTTGCTCTGCGGGGAAATCAGCAGCACCATTTTTTCGATCAGGCCATGCAGGTCGGTCGGTGCGAAATGGGACTCTTCGGTGTTGGCCAGGTCCAGAAGTTCAATGATAAGACCGTTAACGCGTTCGGTTTCTTCGAGCGCTATTTTGTGAAAGGTGTCTCTAAATTCCGCATCATCAAACTTTTCCGGGAGCATTTGGATAAATGTCCGGATAGCGGTCATGGGGTTCTTTATTTCATGGGCCAGACGCGCAGCCAGATTTCCCAGGAAAGAGAATTTTTCTACCCTGCTCAGGAGCAGGTTGGATTTTTTCAGAGCCAGCATCTGATCACTGAGTTTGCTGTAAAGCCGCGCATTCTTAATGGCGATGGCGATCTGGGGGGCGAAAATATCCAGGGTGTCCCGGGTTTCCTGGAAGATGCCGTCTTTTTCAAAACTGTCGGTTACGATCAATCCGATTACCCGGGTTCCGGTTACCAGTGGGGCGGCATACAATGAGGCCGGGTGGCTCAAGGCCGCCAGGAGGGCGTCATCCGCCAGATCCGACTCCAGGATTTCCGGTAGGTAGCGGGCTTTTCCGAAATCAATTACGCTGGCCAGCAGATGGTTCTCACTATTCAGGCCGACCCGGTATTGCCTGATCGGCAACGGAGGTTCCGGATCGAAGCCCGTTCCATGGCAGTAGGCGAGGGTGTTGTCGGTGCTGTCAATCAGCAAGATAATCGCCCGGTTGATTTTACAGGCACTGGACAGCAGCCGCATGATCACGGTGAGCAATTCGTCCAGGTCCAGAATCGACAAGATGGCCTTTCCGGTTTCCTGGATTGCCTCGATCTGGGTTATCTTCTTGTTGAGTTCAATGTTCAGCCGCCGCGCCTCTTCATACTTCAACTCGATCTGCTGCCGGTTTTTTTCCAGCTCGGTGATGATTTCATCGTGGGTATAGTTCTGGGTCAGCAGACGATCGAAGAACGCGAAAAATCGATTTTTTTCTGACCAGTTCAGCTTGTACTCACAGAACTCGGCGCCCTCGAAGAAACAACAGGTTTCCTGCAAATTGATCTTTGAACCCTTCCAGATCTGCGGCATGAAAGTGAAAATGCCTTGATTGTAGATACAATTGTCCCTTGTTACCGCCATGTCCGGGTTCCAGTGGAGTCGAATGGCAGCCTCGTTGTGCTTGAGGGAGATTATCTCGAGCCGTTTATTACGACTGCACTGTTCATTCACGCCGTGGAAAGCGATCAGGGCTTCCCGGGTGGAAAGGGACGCTTTCAGCAGGATTTGCTGGCTCAGCCCCAGTGAAGATTCCTGGACCGCATATTTACCAATTTTATAGGCGATAAAGGGGTCGCAGAACAGTTCACGAGCCCGGCGAAACATTTCCGCCAGGATGCGGCATGAGATCCAGTTATTTTGGTCCGAGAGGTAGGTCTCGGGATTGACCATCATGTTGATTTCCGGGTCCAGATTCTCGAGCAATGGTTCAGTCGATCCATGGTTGTGACGGCGGACATAACCGAGGACGGCCTTGGAATTTATGCAACTGGTCTCTTTTTTCATGATTCATTGCCTTTTAGGATCTGCGGCTGCTTTTCAGCCAATTCAATTTTTATGCCATCTACCGACTGGACGTGCGGATGTTCGATCGGCGGCCTTGGTTATTTTAAGTAACTGCCTGTCATCATAGGGTCCGGAAGAACTATTGTCGGTCTGACAACTGGCTGCAAATAGGAGCTAAGGCTCCTTGTGACGGCAGGATAGCAATGTACTTTGCACAGATATCTGTGCATGGACGCACAGAAAATTGTGCATGGTTTTTAGCTTGGATAGCGGGCCACTCAAAATTTGAATTTTTGATATTGCCATTGTTTAAAAAATTTGTCAAAAAAACAGGTTATCAATTTCACCTCGGGCGCTGGGAAGCATATTAAGTGGTGGGCCGACACACAATCTGAGGCTATCTATCAATAGGTAGCAGCTTGCGAGAAGGCGCTGATAATATGAACAACTCGACAATTTTGATCGTGGACGATGAGCGTGGCGTGCGGCAGTCCTTCAACATGGTCCTGAAGGAGCATTACCGGCTTTTATTCGCCGAAAACGGTGTCACGGCTTTGGATATCTTCAAACAGAAACATGTGGATCTGGTCCTGCTCGACATCCTGCTGCCGGACCTGGATGGTCTCGTGCTCCTGAAAGAGTTGAAAGAGAGTGAACCGCAAACCGAAATCGTCATGGTCTCGGCCCTCAAAGAGATATCCTCTGCCGTGCGGGCCATGAAACTCGGCGCCTTTGACTATATCACCAAACCATTTGAAGTCGACGAACTGCTCTCCGTCGTAAAAAGAGCCCTGGAAAGAAGAAAACTGCAAAAGGAGATTGTCTACCTGCGGGACGAACTGGAGCGGGTCCAGCCATTTGAAGCCATGGTCGGCCATTCCGCCCAGATGAAAGCCGTCTTTAATCTGATTTCACGGGTGGCCCAGGCCCAGGGGCCGGGGGCGATACTAATCCAGGGTGAAAGCGGCACGGGCAAGGAACTGGTAGCCCGGGCGATCCACAACCGTAGCCAGCGCCGCGACCAGCCCTTCGTGGTGATTAACTGTGCAGCGATTCCAGCCACCCTCATGGAAAGCGAGCTATTCGGTTACTCCAAAGGGGCCTTTACCGGTGCCCTGGAAAATCGCAGCGGTAAATTGGAAATGGCTGATACCGGGACGCTCTTCTTGGATGACATCGATTTGCTGGATATCAATATGCAGGCCCGGTTGTTAAGGGTGCTCCAGGAGAAGGAGTACGAAAAAGTTGGCAGTGATCGGGTCGTTAACGTCGATATCAAGTTCATTGCCGCTTCCAACAAGGATCTGCGACAGCTTTTTACCAAGGGAAAATTCCGGGAGGATCTGTTTTACCGTTTAAATGTATTTCCCATCGAACTGCCGCCCTTGCGTGAAAGAAAAGAGGATATTCCCGAATTGCTCAATCATTTTCTGAATCAAAATGGCAAGAGCAACGGGTTGCCGTCCAAGTCTTTCACCGCGAAGGCTGTCCAGGCCCTGATGGACTATGACTGGCCCGGCAATGTGCGCGAGTTGGAAAACTTCGTGGAGCGGCTTTTCATCGTATCGCAAGGTGCGGTGATCCGGCAGGAGGATGTGCTGCCACTCCAACGGCGTAATACCCGCCGGGAAACCCAGACCCTGAAAAAGGCTGTGGCCGATTTCGAAAGACAGCACATCAAAACGGTGCTGAATTCCGTCGGTGGACGGCGGGGCGAGGCGGCTAAAATCCTGGGTATTCATCGGAATACCCTGACGGCCAAGATTAACGATTTAGAGATAGTGGTGTAATCTCCACGCATTCCCCCGCGCAATAATCAGAAAAGGGCTGTTTTTCTATAAAAATTATAGTATTCTGCTGTTACCGCCAACCAAACTGGAGACTTGCCATGCCAAGGAACATTCTTTTCGGCTGTTTGGCCATCGTTTGCATCATGATTTTATCCGCGCCCCAGTCCGCGCAGGCCGGTAAGCACTGTGGTCTTTCAGACGGGCAAACGCTGTACGTGCCCGCTTACTCCCATATCTACAGCGGTGCCCGCGACCGGGCCTACCTGCTGACCATCACACTAAGCATTCGCAATATTGATCCGGAAAACGCGGTTACCATTACCCGAGCCGATTACTATGAAACTCAGGGCAAGCTGCTGAAAAAACACATCGGCAAGCCCAAGGTTTTAAAACCCCTGGAATCCATCCGCTTTATCATCCCCGAGAGCGACAAGAGCGGTGGATCAGGCGCCAATTTCATGGTTGATTGGAAATCTGACAAATCGGTGAACCCACCCATCGTGGAAGCCGTCATGATCGGGACCCGATCCCAACAGGGAATATCCTTTACCTCGCGGGGCCGGGTGATCCTTCCCGCCGAATAGAAGCCATTTAAAAAAGGCCTCTATAATGTCTATGCGGATTTTACATTGAATAGCATGAAGAAAGCCCGGCGCAGGGATAAGAATCTTAACCCCGGCACCGGGCCAAAAGATGCCGCCCAATTCCACAAGTGTCCGTTCACAGGTGGTAGGTTTTGGTTTAGGGCAAGGCCTGAACGTTTTTGAACCCACAGACATAGCAGACGCTATTTCGAGGAGTTCAAAAAAGTGAAAACGCCGCCCTGGGCCAAAAGATGCCGCCCAATTCCACAAGTGTCCGTTCACAGGTGGGAGGTTTTGGTTTAGGGCAAGGCCTGAACATTTTTGAACCCACAGGCATAGCAGACGCTATTTCGAGGAGTTCAAAAAAGTGAAAACGCCGCCCTGGGCCAAAAGATGCCGCCTGTGGACGGACACTACCCCATTTTTCTCAGTACATAATGCAATACACCGCCATGCCGGTAGTATTCCAGTTCCGCCGGTGTATCGATGCGCGCTTTTACCTTGAAGTTTACCACGCTGCCGTCTTCTTTTTGCGCGGTCACTTCCATCTCTTTGCCCGGTGCCAGTTCCGTGATCCCTGTAACCGTGTACAATTCCGATCCATCCAGGCCTAAATCTTGACGCCCGGAACCCGGGGTAAATTCCAGGGGCAGCACGCCCATGCAAACCAGGTTGCTGCGGTGAATCCGTTCGAAGCTTTCGGCAATGACCGCCTTGACCCCCAGCAGGTTGGTGCCCTTGGCCGCCCAGTCGCGGCTACTGCCGGTGCCGTATTCCTTGCCGGCCACGACCACCAGCGGGGTGCCGCGTTCGATATAGGTCATGGCCGCGTCATAGATGGTGATGGTTTCGTTATCCGGCATCAAGCGGGTAACGCCCCCGGAGACACCGGGGACCAGCAGGTTGTCCAGGCGGATATTGCCGAAAGTCCCGCGCATCATGACTTCGTGGTTGCCGCGGCGCGAGCCGTAGCTGTTGAAATCCGCCTCGGCCACACCATTACTCCGCAGATAATCGGCGGCCGGGCTGTCCAGGGGAATGGCTCCGGCCGGGGAGATGTGGTCCGTGGTGACCGAGTCGCCCAAAAAGGCCAGGATCCGGGCCTGCTCGATATTGGACAGAGGCGGTGTTTCCAGGCTGATGCCTTTGAAAAATGGGGGGTCCTTAATATAGGTTGACTCCGGGACCCAGCTAAAACGTGTACTTTCAGTGACCGGCAGGGAATTCCAATTATCCGAACCATCGTAAATACGACCATACTCTTCCAGATACATATCGGTCTGCACATGTTCGGATACAAGTTGCTTGATTTCAGCTTTGTCCGGCCAGATATCGGTCAGCATAACCGACTGGCCGTTTGTATCCGTACCGATAGCCTCGGATGCAAAGTCTATGTCCACGCGTCCCGCCAGGGCATAAGCTACAACCAGCAAGGGTGACCCAAGGTAGTTGACGCGGGTCAGGGGACTGATGCGGCCTTCGAAATTGCGGTTGCCGCTCAGGACAGAAGCAACGACCAGGTCCTGGTCTTGGATAGCATTGGCTACCGGTTCGGGCAGGGGGCCGCTGTTACCGATACAGGTTGTGCAGCCAAACGCAATGTTGTGGAATTTCAAGTCTTCCAAGTATTTTAGAAGACCGCTGGATTCCAGATACCGGATGACGACCCGTGACCCGGCCGCCATGCTGGTCTTCACCCAAGGTTTTACTGACAATCCTTTTTCAATCGCTTTCTTGGCCATCAGGGCGGCACCGATCAGTACGGAGGGATTAGAGGTGTTGGTGCAGCTCGTAATGGCGGCAATAACCACGGCTCCATTTTTGAGATCGACCTGCTGGCCATTTATCTCGATCGCAGCTTGTTCTTCAGGCGTTTTGCCGCTGTCGCTGAGGGCCTTATCGAATTCCGGTTTCATATGGGTGAGGGCAATGCGGTCCTGAGGTCTTTTAGGCCCAGCCAGAGAGGTTTCGACGGATCCCATGTCCAGTTCCAGGGCATCGTTAAAGATTGGCTCCGGCTGAGCATCTGTCCGGAACAACCCCTGGGACTTGCAATAGGCTTCTACCAGGGCCACCTTCTCAGGTGTACGCCCGGATAGCTTCAGGTAGTCCAGGGTACGCTCGTCCACAGGAAAAAAGCCCATGGTGGCGCCGTACTCCGGCGACATGTTGGCAATGGTGGCGCGGTCTTCAAGGGGCAGTGATGAAAGCCCCGGACCATAAAATTCAACAAATTTTCCGACAACACCCTTTGCGCGCAGCATCTGCGTAACGGTCAAGACCAGGTCCGTGGCCGTGACATTTTCTTGCAGCCGGCCGGTCAGCTTGAACCCGATGACCTCCGGGGTGAGCAGATAGTACGGGGTTCCCAGCAGGACCGCTTCGGCCTCGATGCCGCCTACGCCCCACCCCATAATTCCCAAGCCGTTGATCATGGTTGTGTGGGAATCCAGGCCCAGCAGGGTGTCGGGAAACACGACCGACTCTCCGTCTCCATCTTTTTGAAATACCACCCGGCCCAGATTTTCGAGGTTGACCTGGTGGCAGATGCCGGCGGCTGGGGGTACAACGCTGAAATTATTGATACTTTGCATACCCCAGCGCAGAAAGGCATACCGCTCGCCGTTGCGCTGATAATCCATGTCCTCGTTCTGTTTCAGGGCTGCATGGGTGCCGAAATAGTCTACCTGCACCGAATGGTCGATCACGAGTTCGGCCGGAATGCGGGGATTTACCTTTAAAGGATCTCCGTACAGGACTTGGGCGGCGTCGCGCATGGCAGCCAGGTCAACCACGGCTGGTACGCCCGTGAAATCCTGCAGCAAAACCCGGGCGGGCATGAACGGGACCTCTCTTTTTTTGAGGTCCTGGGGGGACCAGTTGGCCATATTCTCGGCATCGGATGCCTTAATGAGGCTGCCGTCTTCGTTGCGCAACAGGTTCTCGAGCAGGATGCGGATACTGAACGGTAGGCGTTCGATACCCGTAAATCCATTTTCCGCCATTTTCGCCAGGCTGAAATATTGGACTTTTCCGGCCGATGTTTCCAACGATGAGAGTGTATTGAAGCTGTTTGGATGGTTTGCCATGGTACCCCCCCATTTATCTGTTGCTGACAATTTGATTTTGGTTGAAATGCCGGCCGGATGGACGATCTTTTAAGGGCATTCTCCGGACCTGCGGAAGCATGAATTTTTGTAGAATAACTCTATAGTTATAGGCATGAAACCGCATATTTGCAACCTTTTCGATAGTTGTTGACACTTTTTGGCAATTTGATTATAGAATCTTCTTTAATCTGAAGCGGTAGCTGCGTTTGACGAGCGTTGCCGCTCCTTTTTTACGGGCAGTTCTCAACCCAAATACGGGGGAATCAGGAACAGGTTGTGAAAGATAATCTGGTATCCATACTAAAGACCAAAAAAAGCACTATCGTCAAAAAGTGGTTTGAACTTGTGGTCAATTCTTATCCCCCCGACACCGCATCCTTCCTCAAAGGCCAGAAAGACCAATTTTCCAATCCAGTCGGCCACACCACCAAAAAAGGCCTGGAGGCCGTTTTCGACGAAGTTGTCAGCGGCATGGACCGCGACACCATTGTCTCTTTTCTCGATCCCATCATCCGCATCCGGGCGGTTCAGGATTTCACACCCTCCCAGGCTGTCGGATTCATTCTCGATCTGAAAAATGTCATTCGCGAGAAGCTCAAAAAAGAACTCAATTCAGCTCCGGTACAGGCCGGACTGGCTGACATCGATACGAATATAGACCGGCTGTGCCTGATCGGCTTCGACATCTTCGTCACTTGCCGGGAGGCAATTTACCAGCTCAAGGTCAATACCGAGAGAGATAAAATCTACAGCGCGTTTTCAAGGGCGGGTTTAGTTACTGAGATTTCGGATAATGGGCCGGAATCTCCAGGCGCCTAAATCATCATATATGTGAGGTAATGTTAAATGAATGACAAGTACATGTATTCCCTCATAGCAGTGTTTCTGCTTGCCTTGCTGGCCTATTTGGGAGTGGAGGTAGCCGGATTGGATGTGCTTTTCGGCGTCGTCTTACCCTACGTTGCCGTACTCCTTTTCATTGGTGGGTTCGTCTGGCGGGTTATGGGCTGGGCCAACGCTGCGGTGCCGTTCAGGATCCCGACTACCTGCGGTCAGCAGAAATCTTTTGACTGGATCGAGCAGGCCAAAATCGACAATCCCAGCACGACCTGGGGCGTGGTTGTCCGGATGTTCCTGGAAATTGTGACCTTCCGGTCTCTGTTTCGCAACACCCGCATGAAGGTTAAAGCGGATGGCCGGATTACCTACAGCCTGGAGCTGTTTCTCTGGCTGGGTGCCCTGGCCTTTCATTATGCCTTTTTAACCACCCTGGTGCGCCACATGCGCTTTTTTCTGGAACCGGTTCCCATCTGCCTGCAATGGCTGGAAAACCTGGATTCATTTATGCAGTTCGGCCTGCCGGTGGTCTACATGTCCGGCGTGGTGCTCCTGGCAGCGGTGGTCTACCTGCTGCTGCGACGACTGTTGATTACCCAGGTCCGGTATATCAGTCTGGCCTCCGACTTTTTCCCGCTCTTCCTGATCGGCGGCATTGCCTTTACCGGTGTCTTGATGCGTTATCTGTCCAAAGTGGATATTGTGGGCATCAAGTCGCTGTCAATAGGGCTGGTGACCTTCCATCCTGTGGTGCCCGAAGGAATCAGCAGCCTGTTTTACGTCCACCTCTTTTTCGTCACGGTTCTGCTGGCCTATTTTCCCTTCAGTAAACTAATGCACCTGGGGGGCATTTTCTTGAGCCCCACCCGGAACCTGCCGACGGATACGCGCGCTCGGCGGCACGTCAATCCCTGGAACTACCCGGTGCATGTGCACACCTATGAAGAGTACGAAGATGAGTTCCGGGAGAAGATGATCGAAGCCGGCCTGCCGGTGGACAAGATGCCCGCACCAGAACCGGAGGAAGAAGCCGCCCCCGCGGCAGCTGAAGCTGAGACCACAGCGGTAGAGGAAAAGGAGTAAGAGATGAGTGACCTTCCGAAATCAGATAAATATTACAGCGCAATAGATCACAAGCCGCCCAAAGCGACGGGCTGGATGGATACGCCGGTGAACCTGCGCAAGGGCATTTACTGCCACTCCGCCAATCCAAAAAGCCTGGATTACGTTGGTTTGCCCAATGCGAGAAAGTTCGATCCAACCGCCGAAGACTGGTTGCTGCCGGAAAACTGGCAGGAGATCATCCACAAGGGTTTCAAGGAGCGGCTTGATAAATACCGGTCCTTGAAAGTGTTTATGGACATCTGTGTGCGCTGCGGGGCCTGTGCCGACAAGTGCCATTATTATATAGGTACCGGTGACCCGAAAAACATGCCGGTCCTGCGTGCGGAACTGCTCCGTTCGGTGTACCGCAATGATTTTACCAAACTGGGTAAACTCCTGGGCAAGGCCAACGGCGCCCGCCCCATGACCCTGGATGTCCTGAAAGAGTGGTGGTACTACCTGTTTCAGTGCTCCCAGTGCCGACGCTGCTCGGTGTTCTGCCCCTACGGCATCGACACGGCCGAGATCACCCTGCTGGGCCGGGAACTGCTGAATTTGCTGGGCTTGAACATCGACTGGATCGCTACCCCGGTGGCCAACTGCTACCGTACCGGTAACCACTTGGGTATCCAGCCGCATGCCTTCAAAGACATGCTCGACTTTTTCGTTGAAGACATCGAAGAGATGTCCAGTCTGCAGCTGGAGCCGCAGTTCAACAAGAAGGGCGCCGACATTCTCTTTATCACCCCTTCCGGTGACGTATTTGCCGACCCGGGGACCTACTCGTGTATGGGCTACCTGATGCTCTTTCACTACCTCAAGGAAAAATACGGGTTTGACGTGACCTGGTCCACTTACGGCAGCGAGGGCGGTAATTTCGGTTTTTTCACCTCCCACGAGATGATGAAACGCCTGAACAGCAAGATGTACATGGAGGCCAAACGTCTGGGCGTGAAATGGATTCTCGGTGGTGAGTGCGGCCACATGTGGCGGGTGATCCATCAATACATGGACACCATGAACGGTCCGGCCGATTTCCTGGAAGAACCGGTGAACCCGATAACCGGCACCAAGTTCGAAAACGCCAAGTCCACCAAAATGGTGCACATCATCGAGTTTACCGCCGACCTCATCAAACACGGCAAACTGGATCTCGATCCCAGCCGTAACGATCACCTGTCCGTGACCTTCCACGATTCCTGTAATCCCTCCCGGGGGATGGGGATGTTCGAAGAGCCACGCTACGTGATCAAGAATGTCTGCAACAATTTCTACGACATGCCGGCCAATACCATTCGGGAACAGACCTTCTGCTGCGGCAGCGGGGCCGGTCTCAATGCCGGTGAAGATATGGAACTGCGGATGGCCGGCGGCCTGCCGCGGGCCAATGCGGTGAAACATGTCCACGAAAAACACGGGGTCAACATGCTGGCCAACATCTGCGCGGTTGACCGGGCGGCCTTGCCGGACCTCATGAACTACTGGGTACCGGGTGTGGACGTAACGGGCGTGCATGAACTTGTCGCCAATGCCCTGGTCATACCGGGACAAAACAGCCGACCCACTGATATGCGCGGTGAAGATATACCGGGATTGGAGTTGGAGGAGGAGGAAGACACTGATGAATGATAAAGGTAAAATTATCACGGGCTTAGTAATATTCTTCATAGTATTTACCTTCCCGTTCTGGTACAACCGCGGCAAGGCCGCTTCGGTACCCGAAGTGGTGCTTTCCCCAACAGCCAAGAAGGCCGGGGAGTGTGTGCGCTCCAAGGATTACATGAAAGCCGAGCACATGCAGCTGCTGGATGACTGGCGAGACACCGTCGTCCGGGATGGGCAGAGAATCGTGACCAACAAGAAGGGCAAGGAATTTGAAATGAGCCTTTCTAATACGTGCATGGATTGCCACGACAATAAGGCCGAATTTTGTGACCGGTGCCACAATTATGCTTCGGTAAGGCCCTACTGCTGGGACTGCCACATCGAGAATCCGAAGGAGATAAAGTGATGGAAAACAGCAGACGAACATTCTTGAAGTTGGCCGGTGTTGCGGCCCTGGGGTTGACGACGAAGCCGGTTCTGGACGCCTATGCGGCGGCTGGCGCCAAGGCCCCGGACGCCCTGGTGAAACGCGGCAGCAAAGCGTTGACCGCCAAAAACTGGGGCATGGTCATCGATACGCGCAAGTTTACTTCGGCCGCCGATCTGGAGCCGATTATCGCGGTGTGCGATCAGGCCCACAATATCCCCAAGTTTGAGAACAAAAAACACGAGGTTAAGTGGATTTGGTCGGCGCCCTATCACAACGCGTTTCCGGACAAGACCAATAAATACATGGACGCCCACAGCCACGAAGTACCGTTTCTGGTGCTCTGCAACCACTGCGAGAATCCGCCCTGCGTGCGGGCCTGCCCGACCAAGGCAACCTTCAAGCGCGAAAGTGATGGTATCGTGCTGATGGACTTTCACCGCTGCATCGGCTGCCGGTTCTGTATGGCCGCCTGCCCGTTTGGGGCACGGAGCTTCAATTTCCGGGATCCCGAGCCCTTTATCCCGAAAATCAACCCGCGGTTCCCCCGCCGGAGTAAAGGGGTGGTTGAAAAATGCAATTTCTGCGCGGAGCGTCTGGCAATGGGTAAAATGCCGGCCTGCGTGGAGGCTTCGGAAGGCGCCATCGCCTTCGGCGATCTGGATGATCCGGATTCCAACGTCCGGCACCTGCTGCACGACAACTATACCATCCGGCGTAAACAGAATCTGGGGACCGATCCTTCGGTATACTACATCGTCGGCGGCGGTGGATCGGAAGAAGAGGAAGGGCACGGATAAGAATGCGGTCCCCCGCGTAATAAATAAGAACCATTACCTTATAAATTGGTTCACGACATAGTGTGAGGTGGTTATGCTAGATTTAGTGGTCAAAGGAAGTAAAAAATACTGGGGCCTGCTCGGGGTCCTCGGCGCGATTGTCGCCTTCGGGGCGTATTTCTATTTCAAGCAGCTCAGCTTCGGGTTGGGAATTACCGGCATGAGCCGGGATGTGTCCTGGGGGTTCTATATTGCCCAGTTTACATTCCTGGTCGGGGTGGCCGCCGGGGGTGTCATGGTGGTGCTGCCGTATTACCTGCACGACTACAAAGCGTTCGGCCGAGTTACCATCCTGGGTGAGTTTTTGGCTATTTCGGCCGTTACGATGTGCCTGCTTTTCATCCTGGTGGATCTCGGGCAGCCCATGCGGATGCTGAACGTCATTTTCTATCCGACGCCCAACTCAATGCTTTTCTGGGATATGATTGTGCTGAATGGATACCTCTTTTTGAATATCCTGATCGGGTGGAATGTCCTCGAGGCAGAGCGCAACGGGACCCATTATGGGGCCTGGCTGAAACCGTTCATCTACCTGTCCATTCCCTGGGCGGTTGGTATCCATACGGTTACAGCCTATCTGTACTGCGGCCTGCCGGGCAGACATTTCTGGCTGACCGCTATCCTGGCCCCACGCTTTCTGGCCTCGGCCTTTGCAGCCGGCCCGGCCCTGCTGATCTTGCTGTGTTTGATCGTGCGCAAGTTCACCAAGTTCGATCCGGGTCGGGAGCAGATTCAGAGCCTGGCGAAGATTGTCACCTACGCCCTTATCCTCAATGTGTTCTTCCTGCTCTGTGAGGTGTTTGTGGCATTTTACAGCAATATTCCGGGCCACATGGATCACCTTAAGTACCTGTTTGTCGGGCTGCACGGACACAATACCCTGGTACCCTGGATGTGGTCCGCCATCGCCCTGATGGTGATCGCAATCATTCTGCTGCTCATTCCAACCTGCCGCCGGAACGAAGGTGTCCTGGCAGTCGCTTGCGCCATGTTATTTATCGGTGCCTGGATCGACAAAGGCATGGGTATGATCGCCGGCGGGTTCGTACCGAATCCCCTGCATGAGGTGAACGAATACATGCCCACCGGGCCCGAAGTGGCGATTACCCTGGGTGTCTGGGCCGCCGGGTTCATTGTCTTGACCGTCCTTTACAAGATGGCTACCGGGGTCAAGGAGGAAGCCGCCGGGGTGTAACCGGAAACAAATATAAAAATAGAAAGGGTCCGCCGTTGGGCGGACCCTTTTTTTATGGAATGGATCTGGTGGGATTTGATTCCCGCTAGACGCCGACCACCTTAAAAGTCCTGAAACTCATCGGTCTCATGCTCGAAGGGGATCATTTTTTCTGGACGAATTTCGCGGCTTTGCACTTCTTGCGGTCTTTCCTGCGTGGGCCGGGTTTTTTCCTCACTGTCCCCGCTTTCATCGGGCGTATGGTCTTTTCGGCGACGACCGCCGACAATGGCAACCAGGTCTTCAACATAATCCTTCATGTTTACGGCCTGATCACTCATTTCCGCTGAGGATGACGCCGATTCCTCGGCGCCGGCAGCGTTCTGCTGGACAACCTTGTCCATCTCGACAACCGCCCGGTTGAGTTGCTCGATACCCTCGGCCTGCTCGTTGGAAGCAGCGGCGATCTCAGCGACCAGGTCGCCGACCTTGGAGGCACTTTCAGCAACTTTGCCAAATGCTGTATTGGTGTCGGCCACCAGGCTGCCGCCATGATCAATTTTTTTCACGGTCCCCTCGATCATTTCGGCCGTGTCCTTGGCTGCATCCGCGGCTCGCATGGCCAAATTACGGACTTCATCCGCCACCACGGCGAAACCCGCACCGGCTTCACCTGCCCGGGCGGCTTCCACCGCCGCGTTCAGGGCCAACAGGTTGGTCTGAAACGCGATTTCATCAATAGTCTTTATTATCTTGGAGGTCTCCTCGCTGGCCTTGGAAATTTCCTCCATGGATCCGGTAAGCTGGGTCATGGAGTCATTGGCCTGACGGACCACCTGGTTGGCTGACTGCATAAGGCTGTCGGCCTGGCCGGCGTTGGTCGCGTTCTGCTTGGTCATGGAGGACATCTCTTCCAGGGAAGATGAGGTCTCCTCTATGGTGGCCGCCTGTTCGGAGGCGCCTTCCGCCAGAGACTGACTGGCGGTTTGCATTTGACCGGATGCGGAGGCGACATCATTCGCGCTGTTTTGTAGCCCATTGATGACTGCGTTGATGGGCCGGGTGATTGAACGAATGATGAAAACAGCCAGCAGGATTGAAATGAGCGCGCCGGCGCTCAACGCGATGATCAGCACCAGGGTAACGGTCTTTTGAACTTGCTTCAGGGACTTGATGCGATTTTCCTTGGCCTGCTCAACCTTCGTTTCGGCAGCCTTGCGCTCTTTTTCCATCTGGGTGCGGATACTCTGCAGGAGACCTTGCCCTATAGTTGTCAACGCTGTTCCGTATTCATTCAGGCCTTCAATGGTAGACTTAAGTTGCAGAAAGATATTGCGGGTTTCCAGGGTCTGGTTATAAGCGCTGTAGGCGATCTCTTTGTATTGGGTTGCAGTTTCCTTATACACCTTTTCTTTCAGCACCTTGGAGGTCTGCCGCATGGAGGCGGTCTCAGCCTTCATGCGCTTGTCGAAATGTTCGGTGAGCCGTTCGATAAAGGTGACGTCATCGGTCAGGAGATATTGCGACCGCATGGAGGCAATGAAATCGACCGTCCGGAAGCCTTCTTTGATCATGGATTCAAAGTGACTTTCAACCGGAGACAGTTCTTCGCCGGCCATCTGCAACTCAAAACGATTGGTGGTAATGAGGGACTCGCTTTTGGTCAACCATTCCTTCAAGGATGCGAAGTCCTTGCTCGTGGCATCATTCAGGACCTTTATCTGATGGTGTAGTTTGACGATTTCCGCAAAATCCTGCTGATAGTATTCCAGGGTGGTTCCCAGGTTATCAACTGCCTCGCTTTTCTCCACCGATTTGAGAACTTCCAGAGCATTGGCAATATGTTCTTCCAACTGCTGTACGTATTGAGGATCATAGAATTGAAGATAGCTTTTTTCGGCGATACGCGCATACTGAACGCTGTCAAGCACGGCCTGGATCTGGTTCAAACGCTTTCGGGCGGCCCGGGCCTTTTCCCGGTAATCATTGTTGGCCTGCTCCATCAGGGCGAAGTTTTCATTGTTCGCCTTTTTCACACTGGTATTGGAAATAGTTTCGATAACGACTACTGCCCCTACAAAAACCAGTCCCAGGCAGACCAGCAGGATCAATTTTAAGTTGATGGATAGTTTATTCATAATTTCTTCCTGATGTTCGGGTTACGTGTTATCGAAGGGCACAGCCCCAATTTGCCGTGCCCATGGGTCCGGAGAATTATTTGCTTTGTATTTTGGCGATGACAGCCGGATCATAGGTGCCGCAGCCGGCTACAAACGTATCATCGCCGAACGTTACCTGTTTTACATAGGATATTTTAGGTGAAGGTTTTTTCTCTCCGGGTTTCGGCCACATATAGTCGACCCATCCGCCGCCTTCTTCCTCAGCGACTTCGTTCATGACGGCAAAAAACAACTTGCCGGTGGGGTCGGCCAGGTTGATCAGGTTTCTACCATTGAGTTTGTACTTGATGGGATGCATCCGCATGACGCCGTTCTGGTCGTGAATCCAAATGTAGGTGCCGGCAAAAATAAAGTCTGAATCTTGGCCCTGAAAATCGGGAAAGGCGGCCGCGCCCTTTTTACCGAGCAGCGCCACAGCTTCATCCACTTTTTTCATGATCAAGTCAGTCGTCAATGGCTCACTTGAAGTTTCGACTGCTTTCGCCTCGGAAGATTTGGCCAATTCGGCCGGTGACATCTCGGCCGTGACACTGCCGAATCCTGCTAAAACAAATACGGTTACCATAAAGATGCTGATTAGAATCATTCTTCTTGGCATGATGTTTCCCCCTTGTGTTTGGTAAATTAAAAAAGTGACGCTTGCCATATGGTCCAACTTTTTACGGGGCCTTGTTTGAGAATGAACTCCAGTGGTCGTGTCGTTTACAAAAAAGCTGTCAGCAGTATTCGAGATGGTACAGCGGCCTTCTTTGTGGGGAACTATTGGTACAATATCCATGCCGGTATTTAAAAAAGAAGGGCTTCCTGAATTAAAGTGATTAATTACAGCGTCTTGCAAATTAATGGCGAAGGTAGCGTTTCGAGCCCACGGGCGCGCCAATATGACGCACCTTCGGCGTAGAGTTGTTTAATCTTTATATAATTCAGGAGGTTGTAGTTTGGGGGCCAGTTTGGCAACAAGCATGTCATTTTGGCGTATCAACAACATCATCGATTGGCAGGCCAAGTGGCATCCTGAAAATCAGTCCGTCTTCAATCACACGGCAATACTTTGACTTATTAGCCGTTTAGGCCTGATTGAAAATGCGCGCTTTTTTCTTGACAGGGAAGACCCGCCATTTTAAATGTTCATCAGTTCAGGTGCTCGTAGAGAGACCACGGTCTCACAGAGCTTAATAGGGAACTCCGTGAAAATCGGAGACGGGCCCGCCGCTGTAATCGGGGACGAACACCGCATCGATGTCACTGTTCGCTTTAGGATGAATGGGAAGGCGCGGTTAGTAGAACGAACCGAGAGTCAGAAGACCTACCTGGATGTGTGGCGCACCCTTTATGGACAAAAGGCCGCCCGACTGATCTCAAGGATAAAAAGGGACATCCCCGGATCGAATTCAATCGGTCCGGGGATTTTTATTTGGCCGGACTCAAGCCCCGATGGCAAAGGAGGAGGTTTATGTTTCATCCCCTGCGGATATTGCTAGTGCTTGGTTTTTTACTGCTGTCTGTGAATGCCCACGCCGGACATCACGGCAAGCCCTGTGAGCGTAAGGACGGAATTCTGCTGGTGGCGTTTGGGACCAGCCTGCCGGCTGCCCAGGTTGCCTTCGATAATCTCGATCGCCAAGTAAAAGCCACGTTTAAGGGCATTCCGGTGCACTGGGCCTATACGTCCCATATGATTCGCAAAAAATTGGCCAAGCAGGGAAAGCAGCTCGATTCGGTCTCCATGGCCCTTGCCAAAATGATGGACGCGGGGTTTACCCATGTGGCCGTGCAGTCCCTGCATACCATCCGGGGTGAAGAGTACGATAACCTGGTAGGGACTGTACGGGCTTTTCGTCATATGCCCGAAGGCATTCGGCGCATCACCGTGGGCGACCCTCTCTTGTCCTCCCAGGCGGATATCGAATTGGTTGCGGCGGCCATCCTGGCCAATATTCCGGCCCAGCGGAAAAAACAGGATGCCGTGGTCCTGATGGGCCACGGGAGCCACCACCCTGCCAACGCCTTTTATGCCGCCTTGATGTTCAATTTGCAGCGACGGGACCCGTATGTGTATGTGGGTACCGTAGAAGGCGCTCCGGAACTCGATGAGATTCTGGCCATGTTGGCGCCGAAAAAGAGCCGCACGGTCTACCTGATGCCGTTCATGTCAGTGGCCGGTGATCATGCCCGCAATGACATGGCCGGTCCGGAGGAGGATTCTTGGAAATCGGTTCTGAGCCGGGCTGGCTATCAATGTGAAGCGATCCTAAAGGGGACGGCGGAATACGATAATTATGTCGCCATCTGGATTGCACACCTGCAGGAAGCCTATGAGCGGCTTTGTAAGAGAAAGGGACATGGCCCCAAGTAATCCGGCAGACGGAAATCATAAACAGATTGGCCCGCGGGGCCTCATCCTTCAGATGGGTGTGCTCACCGTTGGGCTGCTGCTCGTTATCGTGGTTTCTACTTCCTTGGGATACCTGTCAATCCCGTTTACCAGTGTGGTTAAGATTATCTTTGCCCACCTGGTTGGAAACACGGAGCTTTTAAGTAGTTTAGATGAACGCTTCCTGGTCGTTGTAATGGATATCCGGCTTCCGCGCATCCTCGCGGCCGCCGTCGTAGGCGGCGGCCTGGCCGTGGCCGGAGTGGTTTTCCAGGGTATCCTGCTCAACCCGCTGGCCGACCCCTATACCCTCGGGGTGTCCGCCGGAGCCGCATTTGGAGCCGCCATTGCCATCTTGCTGAATATCGGGTTCATGGGCGGTTTCAATGTTCCGGTTTTCGCTTTTGTCGGTGCCCTGGCTACACTGTTTGCCGTGATCTACCTGTCCAGCAGCGGCGATAGCGGAACCCACAGCCTGTCATCCAACAACCTGATCCTCTCCGGTATCATCGTGGCGGCCATTCTTTCGGCGGGGATCAGTTTTCTCAAATACATTGCCGATGAGAACGTAGCCGTGATCATTTTCTGGCTCATGGGCAGTTTTGCATCCATGACCTGGACCAAGGTAGGGCTGGTTTTCGTTTTTATCTGCCTCGGTTCCGGGATCGCCTTGTTTTGGGCCCGTGACCTGAATGTCATGTCATTGGGCGACCGGGCGGCCGCCTCTTTGGGTGTCGATACCCGCCGGGTAACACTTGTGCTGCTGTTGACCGCTTCCATGGTCGCGGCGATCTGTGTGTCCATATCCGGCATTATCGGGTTTGTCGGTTTGTTGGTGCCGCACATGATGCGGACATTCACCGGCCCCGACAATCGCAAACTTATCCCGGTTTCACTTCTAGCCGGAGCAACGTTGCTCCTTGGCGCGGACACGGTGACCCGGGCCATCCTGCCTGTGGAGGTGCCCATCGGGGTATTGACCGCCCTCATCGGTGGGCCGTTTTTCTGCTACATTTTTAGAAAACGGCAAGTATCCGGGAAGGGCATGTAAGCATGGGATTCAAATTGCGGGACATCTCGTTTGCCTATGGCCCCAAGGAGGTCCTGCGGGCCGTTTCGATCACTTTGGAACCCGGCCGTTTCTACGGGGTGATTGGACCCAATGGATGCGGTAAAACCACGCTGCTCGATCTTATGGTCGGGCATCAGCCGCTGGCGGCCGGCGAGATTCAGTATAACCGGAAAGTGCTGGCCACCTATTCCCGCCGGCAGCTTTCCCGTGAAATTGCCCTGGTGCCCCAGAACTTTTATATCAATTTCCCCTACACTGCCCGGGAAATTGTGATGATGGGACGCTATCCCTATATACCCCGGTTTGCCCGGCCGTCTCCCGAAGACCATGCTGTGGTTGACGGCATTATGGAGCAGACCGAAACGCTGGTTTTCCGGAACCGGCGGGTAACGGATTTGAGTGGGGGCGAACGCCAGCGGGTCGTGTTTGCCCGAGCCCTGGCCCAGGACACGCCGGTCCTGTTTCTGGATGAGGCCACGTCCAACCTGGATATCAATCACACCTTGAGCCTGATGAAAGTAGTGCGTCAACGTATGACATCCGGCGGACGAACCGTGGTGGCGGTCCTGCAGGACGTCAACCTGGCGGCCATGTACTGCGATGAATTGATTTTTATGCAAAAGGGTCAAATACATACGCGCGGTGATACCGATGTCGTATTGAACCCGGATACGTTAAAAGCTGTTTTCGATGTCGAGACGGACATCGTGTTTAATCCCTACTCGGAGTCTAAACAGGTGGCCTTCAAGAAATGAGACATTTACTGACACGCATCTCCAAGCGCAGCCGGATCTTGCTGGCAGCGGTCTGTATGACCCTGATCCTGACCGGTTTGGGGGCAGCCACCGAAATCGAGGACCATACCGGTCGTTCCATATCGGTTGAAAAACCGTTTGTCCGCATTATTTCGCTCTACGGCGCACACACCGAAAACCTGGTGATGCTGGGGCACGCGAATGCGATAATAGGCATATCCAGCAGTGACAGCAGCCTGGCCGCAGTTAAATCCCGGCCGGTTTACTCCTACCACGATGACCCCGAAAAATTCATTGCGGCGCAACCTGATTTGGTTCTGATCCGACCCATGATCGATCGGGCCTATCCTGCCCTGATCGAGAAATTGGAGAAAAACCGCATTACCGTCGTATCTTTGCAGCCCGGGACAGTGACTGAAATGTTTGCCTATTGGGAAGTGCTGGGAGCGCTAACCGGGCGAAATCGGGAGGCCCTTCAGATGGTGACGGATTTTTCGCGGGCTGTGGATCGTTTTGACGCGGTCACACAGCAGGTGCATTCTAGAAAAAAGGTCTACTTTGAAGCCATCCACACCCGGATGAAAACGTTCACACCGGATTCAATGGCGGCGTATGTTCTGCAAACGGCCGGCGGGATCAATATTGCGGCGGACGCGCAGCAGGTGCGTGCAACCAATATCGCCTATTACGGCAAGGAACGTCTGATCGGCAAGGCCGCTGAAATTGATGTGTACCTGGCGCAAGTCGGTGCGATGAATCAGACCTCCGTTGCGGCGATTAAAGCAGAGCCGAGCTACCGGGTCATCAAAGCGGTTAAAAACGATGAAGTTTATCTGATCGATGAACAGATCGTATCACGACCGACCCTGCGACTGCTGTGTGGGATTGCCGAAACTGGGCGGATTCTTTACCCAGAGCTGTTCCGGGTCCAGATCCCGGACATTTTAAGCGCGGTTGACCGGGTGCAATGCCAATCAGGGAGGGGGTCTCATTAAAGGCTTTGTCATAGCTGCGACCAAAAGCGGCAGCGGAAAGACGACTGTTTCCCTGGGGCTTATGGCGGCTCTCAAACGACGCGGTCTGACCGTGGCGCCGTTCAAGGTTGGACCGGACTTTATCGACCCGGGCCACCATACCAAGCTTACCGGCCGGATCAGCCGCAACCTGGATGGCTGGATGCTGCCGGAAGACTATAACCTGAAGAATTTTCGGCGGTCCGTAGCCGGGGTCGACATGGCCGTAGTCGAAGGCGTGATGGGGCTTTATGACGGGTATGATGGAAAAAGCGAAGCCGGCTCTACCGCCCAGATGGCGAAGTTGATCGGGCTGCCGGTTGTGCTGGTAGTCGATGCGGCCAGTATGGCCCGCAGCGCGGCCGCCCTGGTCCAGGGATTTGAAAATTTTGATCCCGACCTGCAGTTTGCCGGCGTGATTTTCAACAATCTGGGCAGTGCCGGACACCTGCAGTACCTTACGGACGCCCTGGTGGAGAATGTGCGGATGCCCTGTTTGGGCGGCATTTTGCGTAACAATCAGGTTGCCATTCCGGAAAGGCACCTGGGCCTGGTAACCGAGGACGAACATATTCTGACTGCGGAGCGGTCAGCACAACTGGTAGATTTAATTGAAAATCATGTGGATATAAAACGACTGCTCGACCGGTTGGAGGTGCATCCGGTGCCGACTGCTGCCGAGCCAGCCGGTGACCGGGACGCCCGGGTCAGAATCGGAGTGGCTCGCGACAAGGCTTTTTGTTTTTACTACCAGGACAACCTGGAGTTGTTGGAAAAGGCCGGGGCCCAAATCGTTCAATTTTCACCGGTAGACGATCCGCATTTGCCGCCGGACCTCGATGGTCTCTATCTGGGCGGAGGGTACCCGGAACTGTCCGCGCGTACCCTGAGTGAAAATACATCCATGCGGTCCGCGATCCAGATGCTTAGCCGGCAGGGTCTGCCGGTATATGCCGAGTGCGGCGGTTTTATGTATCTTTGCGCGGCCTTGACGGATCTGCAGGGGCGCGAGTACCCCATGACCGGCTGTTTTCCGTTTCGGGCGAGGATGTCAGAACGTTTGCGTGCCCTGGGATACCGGGAAGTAACCCTGGCGCACGATACGATTCTGGGTAATGCTGGTCTGGTGATCAGGGGGCACGAGTTCCACTATTCGGCGATCGATGACAATACAGCCAGCGGCATAGATACGGTCTACACGGTAACCAAACGAGCGAGCAGCCAGAAACTGGCCGGTGGTTTCCAGGTCAATCGGACCCTGGGAAGCTACACGCATTTGCATTTTGGAAGCTGTCCTGCGGCAGCCAGCGAGTTTATCAATACCTGCCGGCAGTACCGGCATGAAAGGAACCAGGCATGAAACCCGATGAAATCGAAGCCCTGAGCTTCAAAATAATTGAACAGGAGGCCGGGCCGCATGATTTTCCGGATGACAAATGGCAGATCGTGCGCCGGATGATCCATACCTCGGCGGATTTTGAGTATATGGAGACTACCCGTTTTCATCCGCAAGCAGTTGCGGCCGGGATCCAGGCCATTCAAGCCGGTCGGGCGATCGTTACCGATACCCACATGGCCCTGGCTGGTATCCGGAAAAAAGCGATTGAGGCGTTTGGCGGGTCGGCCACCTGTTTGATCAACGACCCGGGCGTAATCGAAACTGCCCGGCAAGCCGGGACAACACGGGCCAAGGCGGCCGCTGAAGCGGCCGCCGAGATTATGAAAGGCGGAATTTACGTCGTTGGCAATGCTCCCACGGCACTGTTTGAGATCATTCGGCTGATTTCGACCGGGCAGGCCGTTCCGGCCTTGGTGGTGGGGCTGCCCGTCGGGTTCGTGAATGCTGCGGAATCCAAGCAGGCCCTGTTAGAACTCGATATTCCCTATATAACCAATGTCGGCCGCAAGGGCGGGTCCAATCTTGCGGCGAGTGTCATCAACGCCTTGATTATTCAGGCAACAGCAGAAGGCAGGCAACCAAATGGCTAAATCAGCGGGCAAACTTTACGGTATTGGTGTCGGTCCGGGCGACCCGGATCTGATTCCGGTGAAGTCAGTCAAAATCCTTGAGAAGGTGGACCTGATTTTTGCAGCGTCCTCTTCCAAAAACAACCACAGCCAGGCCGTCAACATTGCGGCACCGCATATTCCGGAATCGTCACAGGTGATCGTTTTACCTTTTCCCATGACCAAGGATATGGCGGCCAAGAAACAGGCCTGGGAGGAGAATGCGGCCACCATCATTACGGCCCTTGAAAAAGGTCTCCCCGCCGCATTTTTGACCCTGGGCGACACGATGACCTATTCCACCTGCGGCTACATTATCCAGGCGGTCCAGGAGCTTGCCCCCCATATCGAGATCGAGACCATCCCAGGGATTACGTCCTACCAGGCGGCCGCCGCAACGGCCAACACGCCCCTTATGGAAGGCGAGGAGTCTCTGCTGATTCTTTCCGGTGTGCAGGGCGGTGATAATTTGCGCAAGCACATGGACAGCGCCGAGAACGTGGTCTTCCTCAAAGCATACAAAAATATGGATGACATCGTCGCCTCGGTAGAGGAAGCAGGTCTGATCGAAAACAGCTACGGCATTATTAACTGCAGTCTGGAGGATCAGGAAATTGTCCGCGATATTAGAGAACTGCGAGACAGGGATCCCAGATACTGGACCCTGATTGTGGCCAAGAAAGGTTCTAAAGCACAGTTGAAACAGCCGGCATGAGTCGCAAGAAAAAATCACTGCTCAAACCGCTGGCGATTTCAATGACGATTTCGCTGGTTGTCTTCCTGGCCGGCATTTACTTGATCGACAAACTGAACCTGTCACTTGTGGCCGCTAAACTACTGTGGCCCCTGGTACGGCTCATGCTTTTCATTCTGGTCGGCTTGACTGTGGGCCAGATTATAGAATTGGCTGGTTGGACGCATTATCTGGCCCGGATTTCGCGCCCGGCCTTCAAGTTTGCCCGTCTGGGGGATCGCTGCAGCGCGGCTTTTACCACCGCCTTTTTTTCGGGTGCCGCCGCCAATGCCATGCTCATGGAGTTTTACAGCGATGGCAAGATCACTAAAAAGCAGCTTTATTTAACCAACTTGCTCAATCAGTTGCCGGCCTATTTTTTACACGTGCCGACAACCTTCTTTATTATTCTGCCGCTCACCGGCACCGCCGGCATTATCTACTTCGCCCTGACGCTGGCAGCGGCACTGCTCAGAACGGGCGTTTTTATGATCTATGGTCGTCTGAAGCCAGCGGTAAGCGGGCCGGAAAAATCTATGGCCGCGATACCCGATCCTCAAAATAGTGGGGCCGGTTCCCGGTGGAGTGCTATCTGGAGCGGTGTCAGACAGAAGCTGCCCGGTCGGATCGGGCGGATCGCGGTTTGGGTGGTGCCCATTTATATTTCGATCTTCATGGTCAACGCCATGGGATTCTTTGAAAGTGCCCGCAATCTGCTGGCGGATTATGTGGTGACCACCTTCATACCCATGGAGTCGCTTTCACTGGTAATTTTGAGCTTCGTAGCCGAGTTCACTTCGGGTTTTGCAGCGGCGGGTGCCCTTCTGGATGCCGGGGTTCTGACGACTAAGCAGGCTGTGCTGGCGCTCATTATTGGCAATATCGTGGCGTTTCCGGTGCGGGCGCTGCGGCATCAGCTGCCGCGCTACGTCGGCATTTTCGCGCCGAAAATGGGGACCCAGTTGCTTTTGTTGGGACAGGGTCTGCGAATTTTGAGCGTGGTGTTGGTGGCGGTGATATATTACTTGATCGGCTAAAATGGGTATGTCAAACTCGCGACGTAAAAAACTGAGATCCGGGTTTTCCACCGGTACGGCTGCGGCGGCTGCCGCGAAGGGTGCCCTGAGCCTGCTGTTACGCGGCAAGGCTCCGCAGCGGGTAAGAATACCATTTTTATCTACCGGGCATGCGGATATCAGGCTGAACACCTGTTTTGTGGAGATCCCCGGAAGGACAGCAGTGTGCACGGTGATCAAGGACGCCGGCGACGACCCGGATGTCACCAACAAGGCCGAGATCGGCGCCCGGGTAACGCTTGCCGGTCGCCAATCCACCGGTGATATCAAGATTACCGGCGGTCAGGGCGTGGGGCGGGTCACCAAGCCGGGTTTGGAAGTCCCGCCCGGGCAGGCTGCAATCAACCCCGGGCCGGTTAAGATGATAAAAAATGCCGTGGCGGCAGTCTGCCGGGATATAGAAACAATTCCTGCGTTGGAGGTAGAAATTTTCGTGCCGGCCGGAGAGAAACTGGCTGAGAAGACCCTGAACAGCCGCCTGGGTATTGTAGGCGGGATCTCTATACTCGGGACTACCGGGATTGTGCGCCCCATGTCACACTCGGCGTATATCGCGACCATCACCTCGGCCCTGTCGGTTGCCAGTGCATCCGGTCTTGACACCGTGGTCCTGACGACCGGTCGGCGCAGCGAGCGGTTTTCCCAGGCTGTTTTTGACCATCTACCGGAAGAAGCATTTATCCAGATGGGCGACTTTTTTGAAAAAACGCTGCGATCAACGGCCAGGGAGAAGCTGCCTCGTATTATCCTGGCCGTGTTCTTCGGCAAGGCCGTAAAAATGGCCCAGGGGATTCCCCATACCCACGCCTCGAAAGCACAGTTGACCCTTGATAAACTGTCACAGTGGGCTATAGATGTGACGAGTGATCGCGATTTCGGGCAGCGTATTGCCCGGGCCAATACCGCCCGGCATGCCTTCGATATTATTTTAAATGCCTATCCGGCGGTTATCGAGCATGTGGGCGGCCGCATGGTTGCCGCCGCCCGAAAATTTGCAGGGGAACAGCCAGATATCCGGGGTGTGATATTCAACTATGATGGGACGATTGTCTTTGATTCGGAAGCGGAAAAGTAAATTGATTGGTTGATTTCGGTAGGCATTTTCATGAAAGCAAGGAATTAGTGCTGGTGCGGGAGTGCTTTTAAATTTGTTTCAGAAAGGTTAAACACCCTGCCCCCTCCCTCAATCCCTCCCGCCAGGGGAGGGAGGTTCTCTCCTCCCCCTTGACGGGGGAGGCCGGGTGGGGTGCTGATGGAGGAACCTAATACTTCAATGATGTAAAACAGCCTGATTTTTAGAGTTACCTTATGAAAAAAGTAACAGTTATCGGTATGGGCATGTCGCCCAAAGACTTGACGGACGCACATCTTGATCTCATCCGGTCGGCAGATGTCCTCGTCGGTGGAAAGCGTCACCTGGACGCGTTCAAGGACACCCCGGCTAAAAAGATGGCGATCACCAAACAGCTAAGTGTTTTGGTAAATTCCATAAAAAAAGCGATGCAGTCGAAGAAGGTGGTTGTGCTGGCATCCGGCGATCCCCTGTACTATGGAATCGGTCCGCGCTTGATCAACGCCTTGGGTGCGCAGAACGTTATCGTACACCCCAATGTCAACTCTGTTGCCGCAGCATTTGCACGCATTGGAAAACCCTGGCAGGATGTGCAGGTTGTCAGCCTGCACGGGCGAGGCAATGAACAGGGCCTGCTGGAAAGCTTGAGCGGCACTGCACCGGTGGCGGTTTTTACCGATTTGCAGAACACGCCGGCCCGGATTGCCGGCAAGCTGCTTAGCGCGCAGATATCCGGCTATGACATGTGGGTCTGCGAACAAATGGGCACGGATCATGAGAAGGTGAAACGGTATACCCTGCGTGGTGCCGCCCGCGGTAAGTTTACATCGCCGAACATGGTTGTGTTGCTGCCCACCACATCAGCAGCGCTGGTCAACGCCAAACTTTCCCTGGGGATACCGGATCATTTGTTTGTTCACGAGCGGGGTTTGATTACCAAGGCGGAGGTACGGACCGTCTCACTCTCCAAGCTGCAACTTGAGGCAAAACACGTGCTCTGGGATATCGGGGCCGGCAGTGGCAGTATTGCCATCGAGGCGTCCCTTTTCGTTACCCGGGGGAAGATCATCGCCATTGAAAAAAATGCCGACCGGGTCAACCAGGTTGTCACCAACTTGGAGCGGTTCAACGTCGCCAACGTAAAGGTTGTCCGGGCCGAATATCCAGTAGATTCTGTGCGGTTGCCCGCACCGGATCGTATTTTCATCGGCGGTGCGGGGCGTAATCTGCGGGCCGTCATCAAGGCGGGTGCATCCCGACTTAAAAAAAATGGGCGCATGGTCATCAATACCGTGCTTCTAGCGAACATCGATGCGGCTGTTAAAGCGCTACAGCAGGCCGGCTTTGCCACTGAAGTGGTCCAGGTTCAGGTCAGCCGGAGCAAGGACATGCCCTGGAGTGCCCGCATGGAAGCACAAAATCCGGTTTGGATAATAACCGGGCAACGGGAGAAATGAGCAGTATGAATACGAAATCCCAGGACAACCCGGTGCTCTTTGTCGGGGCGGGTCCGGGCGATCCGGATCTTATCACCGTTAAGGGCCAGCAGGCCCTGATGCAGGCTGATTTGATCATTTATGCCGGCTCCCTCGTGCCCGAAGCGGTTTTGAAATGGGCGTCGCCGGATTCAGAAAAAGTGAACAGTGCCTCCCTGCACCTGGATGAGATCATTACCAGCATCCAGACCGCCCGGGATACAGGTAAGCGGGTGGTACGCCTGCACACCGGCGACCCCAGCCTGTACGGGGCGATCTTCGAGCAGATGGCCAAGCTGGAGAAGCGGTCCATCCCCTACCAAGTTGTCCCGGGAGTGACGGCTGCCTTTGCGGCCGCAGCAGCCATGGGTATAGAGTATACGCTGCCCGAGGTGTCCCAGACCCTCATCCTGACCCGAATGGCCGGCCGGACGCCCGTACCCGAAAAAGAGGCCCTGGCTGCCCTGGCCGCGCACAACGCCTCCATGGCCATTTACCTGAGCATTACCCTGGTTGAAGAGGTGGCGGACATCCTGGCCAAGGCATATGGCGCTGATTCCCGCTGTGCCATCGCTTTCCGGGTCAGCCAGCCTGAAGAGAAAATCGTGTGGACCACCCTGGGTCAACTGGTTGATACCGTTCTCACCGAAAAGATCACCCACCAGGCCCTAATTATCGCCGGTCGGGTTCTGGATGTGGATGTTGATAGCCTGGTTCACAAATCAAAACTGTATGACAAGGACTTTAAACACGGGTATCGCAAGTAAGGATAGCTATGAATACCGTAATCATACTACTGAGTGTAGCGGCCATCTGGGGCATTGCTGTTGTTACCCCCGGGCCCAATTTTTTTATTACGGTTAAAACAGCTGTTGGGCAAAGTCGACAAGCGGCTTTCTTTGCGGCCCTGGGAACGAGCACGGGCACCATCATCTGGGGAGTTTCGGGATTCTTGGGGGTTGCCCTGCTGTTTAAGGCATCTCCCTGGATCTATATATCCCTGAAACTGCTGGGCGGCGCCTATCTTGTCTACCTCGGCGTTAGCCTTATACTTACAACCTTTAAGGACGACTCTGATCAGGAAGTCATCACTGCCGGAGCGATTGATTTTCGACGCGGGTATAGCCTGGGGCTGATCACGAATCTATCCAATCCTAAAACTGCGGCTTTTGTGACCAGTCTGTTTGCCGCCACCATGCCGGCCGAGGCGCCCTTGGCACTTGGGTGCCTGAGTGTCGGTTTGATGACACTTATTTCCATAGGGTGGTATACATTCGTTGCCTATGTCTTTTCACTGGACCGCTTCCGGCGCCTGTATCTTGCGGGTCGCCAATGGATTGAAAGAACGGCCGGTGTTATCTTTGTTGGTTTTGGCCTGAAACTGGTAAGTAGTGAATGAAACCTAAACGGACAGCAATTTGGGTTATTACCCCCAATGGTTTGAATCTGGCAGAGCGCATCAATGCCAATTTGCCGGAAACGGATCTGTTTGTATCCACCAACCTTGACTCCCAGCTTCCGCACAGATCTTTTGATCGACTGGCAACGGCGATTGCGCAACAGTTCAAGGCCTATGACAGACACGTTTTTATTACGGCTGTCGGCATTGCCGTTCGCCTGATTGCTCCGTATTTGGAAGATAAAACCAGAGACCCGGCCGTGGTTGTACTTGATGATGGCGGTCAACATGCCGTCAGCCTGGTTTCCGGTCATATCGGAGGGGGCAACGCGCTCGCCGAAACGGTCGCTCACATCGTGAGCGCCCGGCCGGTCATTACCACTGCAACGGATGTCAGCGGTGTTCCGGCTATTGACACCATTGCGGTTGATAACAACCTTGCCATTGAGAACCCGCCGCTAATCAAACGCATCAACATGGCCTTTCTCCGCAAACAACGCGTCCGGCTTTATGATCCGGCCGATATTTTGGCCGGGATGATCCCGGAAAGCAATCTGGACCGGATTGATCACATTTCAGATATATGGGGGGATGCGGCTACCATGCCCGGGATCTGTGTTTCCGACGAAGTGGTCGCTGTCCCGGAAAACGTGCTGGTCTTGCGTCCCCGGTCTCTGGCGGCCGGTATAGGGTGCAACCGTAATACGCCCAAGGAGGAGATGGAAACCCTTTTAAAGAAAACGCTGGTGCAACATAATCTCTCCCTGAACAGTCTAAAAACGATTGCCTCAATTGATATCAAAAATGACGAGCAGGGGCTGTTGGCCCTGGGTGCGGACTTGAACCTCCCACTCGTTCTTTTTGCGAAAGATGAACTCAACGCCGCCCGTGGTATCGAGAACCCCTCGGCCATGGTGGCCACCCATACAGGAGCAAAAAGCGTATGCGAAGCAGCCGCGATTCTCGCCGCGGATCAGGGTACCCTGATCGTACCGAAGCAGAAAAGCAAGAACGCCACGGTGGCGATAGCCAGGGCCGTCTCTACATAGTCGGCATCGGGCCCGGGGACCCGGAACACATGTCCCTGCGGGCCCATGAAGTCTTCAAGCAGGTGGATACCGTGGCCGGTTACACGACCTACCTCGATTTGATCCGCCCCCTGATTGCCGGTAAGGAAACCATCAGTACGGCCATGCAGAAAGAGGTGGACCGGGTTGAAGCGGCCCTTGATGCTGCTTTGGCCGGAAAGGCCTGCGCCATCGTCTCCAGTGGCGATTCGGGGGTTTACGCCATGGCAGGGCTGGTTTTCGAAATCTGCCAGATCAAAAAGATTACCCTGGTGCCACCCGGAGAACACCTCCCTGCCAATAGCCCGCAGCCGGTGCTGCCGATCGAGGTTGTGCCGGGCATTCCGGCATTGTGTGCCGGCGCGGCGCTGTTGGGTGCGCCCCTGACGCACGACTTTGCCGTCATCAGCCTCAGTGACCTGTTAACGCCCTGGGAAGTTATTGAAAAACGCATCCAGGCGGCTGCCCTGGCAGACTTTGTGGTCGTCATCTATAACCCGAAGAGTAAAAAGCGGAACTGGCAGCTTGAAGCGGCCCAGAAGATCATGCTCAAACATCGGGATGCCAAAACTCCCGTCGGCATCGTTACCAGTGCCATGCGGGAAAAACAGAATGTCCGGATCGTACCCCTGGAGGAACTCCATCAGGCGCCGGTGAACATGCAGACCATTGTGTTTGTCGGCAACAGCAGCTCGGCCGCCTATCTGGATTTTATGATTACGCCCCGAGGCTATACCAAGAAGTATGCAATCGATTAACGTCAAGTGAGGCAATTGATGCAAAAGCACAAAGTTTCGATCGTACATTATAAAAGACCATTTAAGTCCGTGAAAAAAGCGGTAGAGCTGGTTGATGGTTTAGCAAATATACCGGCGAACGCGAAAGTATTCTTAAAACCCAATATCGTTTTCTGGACCAAAGCGGTGCCTTTCCCCAAATGGGGGGTGATTACGACAACCCGGGTCATCGAGGACATGGTTGCCCTGCTCAAGGAACACGGGATTGATGATATTACCATTGGCGAGGGGACCGTAACCATGCAGCCCAAAGATGTGAAGACCCCGGCGCACGCCTTTCAAGTCCTGGGCTATCACGATCTACAAAACAAATACGGGGTGAAATATTTGAATGTCTTTGAGCGTCCCTTTCAAAAAGTAGATCTGGGCGGTGGGGTACAGCTGAATTTCAACCAGGATATCCTGGAAAGTGATTTCGTGGTGGACCTGCCGGTCATGAAGGCCCACAATCAGACTATGGTGAGCCTAGGAATCAAGAATCTTAAAGGCGTCATCGACATAAACTCACGCAAAGAATGCCACAGCCCCGATCCCGAAAAGGACCTGCACTACATGGTGGCCCGTCTGGCGGACAAGATGCCGCCCATGCTGACCTTGCTCGATGGCATCTATACCAATGAGCGCGGCCCCGCCTTTGACGGCAAGATGCACCGCAGCGATTTGCTGGTAGCTTCGCGGGACGTGTTGTCTGCCGATCTGGTGGGTGCCAGCATTTTGGGGCATGCACCCTCCGGGGTACCACACCTGGCCCATGCCGCCGCCAATCACGGCCGCAGCACCGACCTGGACGATGTTGAAGTGGTGGGTGAACCCATCGCTTCGGTGGCCGCTTTCCACGCCTATGATTTCCAATATTGCGAAGAAGAAGATGTCTGCCTGCCGGTGCCGCTGGCCAAGCAGGGGATAAAGGGTGTCTTTTACCGCAAGTACGACACATCTATGTGTACGTATTGTTCGGGCGTCAATGGCGTGATGTTGACCGCTATCCGTTACGCCTGGCAGGGGGAGGCATTTGACGATGTTGAAGTGTTGACCGGGAAGAAAATGACGCCAACTTCCGGAAAAAAGAAGACCATTCTCCTGGGAAAATGCATGTATAAGGCCCACAAGGAGAATCCGGATATCAACGAGATGATCGCCGTCAAGGGATGCCCGCCCAAGCCGGCCGATATTGTCAAGGCCCTGCATACCGCCGGCATCCCGGCGGATCCGGGGTTGTTTGAGAATATCGACCAACTGCCGGGATTCTTCATGGCGAAGTATGCAGATAAACCCGAGTTCGATGAGAGTTTTTTTAAGGCCGATTAGATCCTCAGAGGCTGTACCGTAATTCAGTAAATCGTTTAAAATTTTCCGTCATGCCGGGCTCGATCCGGCATCCAGAATTCTATCTGACGGTAATGACACTGGATCCCGGATCAAGTCCGGGATGACGATTTTGCCAACTCCGTAATTTTTACAATTACGACACAGTACCTCAGGACCAGTTCAGAGAAAGTTGGCTGATCAGCAAAGCAATATTCTCGCGCCGAGACGCAGGGGCGCAGAGAACACCACGAATAATTCCGGCTTCGCCGGATAAAACCAAGAGATCCTGATGCAGTTGGCTTTAAAAGGGTTTTCGCACAATAGTGTGACGAAATCATGGTCTTGCTTTCCCAACTGCGCTGGACTGTTCATTGATTTTAGTTTATGGAAGACGTCTCCCCGCCCCTGCGCTTCCGCGCGATGCATTGGGTTTTGGTCTGGAACTCCTCATCGGACACTGCGGCCAATATGAGAACCTTAAAAAAGAAACTTATATTTCTGGCCGGCGAACGATCCTTCGAAAGGGTGCGGGATGGCGGGCTCAATCCGGATGATGTAAAGATCGTGGCCGGGGCGGCTGGTGGGCCCAAGTGGTTGATTCTGGGGCAGCTGGATCGACTGCTATTTGGACAGTGGTTTCAAGGACGTGAAGATCCATTGTTTCTTATCGGTTCTTCTATCGGCAGCTGGCGTTTTGCCGCGACCTCGCGTCGAGATCCGGTTGCGGCACTGGACCACTTTGAGTCGGCCTATATTCACCAGGCCTATACCACCAAGCCGTCCCCAGCGGAGGTGTCCCGGAAAAGCCAGGATATCATGGATGCCTTTTTAGGCGACACCGGGCCGGATGAGGTCCTTTCCCATCCCTGCCAGCGCCTGAACCTGGTTGCTGTAAAAAGTCGCAACCTGCTGAGCTATGACCACGGTCTCCCCCTGACCATGGGACTTATCGGTGCGATTGGCGGGAATCTGATTAACCGCAACTTACTCAGGCTATTTTTCAACCAGACCCTGTTTGGAGACCGGCGCACGCCGCCGCCGTTCAGATCAATTGCCGCTGGGGCGAATTCGCAGGTGGCCTTGAGCCGGACCAACTTCAAAAAGGTCTTGCTGGCTTCCGGCTCCATTCCTTATGTAATGGAGGGGGTCCGCGATATTCCCGGGGCGCCGCCCGGCACTTACCGTGATGGCGGTGCGCTGGATTATCATCTGGATGTTCCCTTCGGCCTCGATGGTAAGGGTGTCGTTTTATTTCCCCATTACACCAACCGCATCATACCCGGCTGGCTGGACAAGAAATTATCCTGGCGCAAACCATCAGAAGACAACATGGCAGACGTACTGCTGGTAGCACCGAGGCCCGAATTCGTGGCTGAGCTGCCCTTAGGAAAAATAAGCGACCGAACAGATTTTTACCACTTTGCCGGTGATGATGAAGGACGCTTCGATTACTGGAAAAAGGTGTCGGCGGCCGGGAAAGAGCTGGCAGAGGAGTTTTCGGAAGCGGTTGACTCCGGTAGCATCTGCGATCGAGTGCGGCCTTTTGATTGAAAAGTTGAGAGTTTCAGGGCAAGGAGGCAACCGTTACCAGCCCCCTCCCTCTGATCCCTCCCGCCAGGGGAGGGAGGGTTTTCTCCTCCCCCTTGACGGGGGAGGCCGGGTGGGGGTGTTG